>ERZ761584.25-NODE-25-length-52546-cov-13.757749_pt1 | contig 52546 bp, 72 predicted proteins | sample MGYA00512168_ERZ761584 | MGnify/ENA primary metagenome ERZ761584 (study PRJEB28899, sample SAMN03785564) | bioreactor sludge metagenome | biome: EBPR Sludge; feature: EBPR Bioreactor; material: 0.22µm filtered reactor supernatant | place: Saint Lucia: Queensland...
CTGTCACTCCGCGACCATCAATACCTGTCGTGTGCGTATCCAGACTAAGCGCCCATTCGCTAAGCGCCTGCTCAATAGCTTCAGATCCGTAATCACCTGAATCGCCGTGCGATGTTGGGTAGAAATCACGGGTCATGTTAGTTCTCGACAATCACAGGCGGTTGCTCAACAACATCAACTTGAAACTGAGTGGTCACAGTGATACCCAGTCGTTGAATGTGGTATCGAATGGTGTTGGGATTTACGCCTAAGTACCGCGCAGCGCCCATTTTCGAGCCACCTTCTTTTAGTGCCAGCCGAACAAGTTCACTGGTAGAAAGACCACGCTCTTGCGCCATTTCAGCCAATTTGCCCGGTTTTAAGTTTGACTTATCCATATCGTCTATCATTTCACTAAACTACAAATACTATAAAACCTGCAAAAAAATAACCTGTACAGGTAGTTTAGAAGTATTATAGCCTTACTAGTATATTGTGTCAAGTGACTATGCAGATTACAATATACTTATACCCTAAGTGAGGTGACATTAAATGCGAAAACAAGTTTTTCGAGGTGATCGATTAAAGGTTATCCGCGAAACACGTAATTTGACGCAAGACGACGTAGCACAGCGCACGGAGATGACCAATGTGCAGGTTTATCGTTATGAGACTGGTAAAGCAGAGCCGTCGCCTGAAGTGATGGTGCGACTGGCACTTGCTTTAGAGGTAACCACCGATTATTTGCTTGGACTGGTAGATCGCCCAAATGATTATTTAACACCCAAAGATTTGACACCGGATGAATTGCGCCTGTTGTCAGCCTTCCGGCGTAAGGATGCGGTAGATGGGATGCGCGTGTTTGCAAATCACCTTGCAACAGAATCTTAAAACCTGCTCAGATTTTCCTGTGTAGATGTACAGGTGCACCATTGCCTTTTTAAAATGCGACAAATGGCGATAGTGCGCAATTAAAACCTGCTCTTCAATAGTTAACATATTCAACTCATTGCATAAATATATCTAAAAATAGAACGTTTGTAACATTTTCAATCCTATGTCATATTGCCCTTTTTGGCAATAAACCAGGAACGTATTTAAGGATAGAAAATTCAAACACAGGATAATTTATAGCAGGCACGATGATTTTGTAGCGCAGGTGTTGTTGTTACCGTATAATGTGCAAAAAATTATAGAGGTGACAACAATGAGCAGCTTGCAGGACGCGATAACCCTGATTAAAGCAAAGAAGTACGAGGAAGCGCGTGCCATCCTCAAAACCCTCAAAGACGACAAATCCCGCGAATTGCTCAAGCGCCTTGATGAGAAATATCCACCGACTGTAAAAACCACCACAACCGCCGTTAAAGCGAAATCTGCCAGCAAAAACAAATCTGCTGATGACGACAAAAGGTATTGCAATATACCAAAAGTACTGTTATACTATCCATAGTTGTTTAACAAATCGCCATTAAAAAGCAAAATGCCGTGCTAGAAACACGGCATTGCGCTGGCAAATATCGCCAAATACTTTTCGTAAAGGAAGTGTACCCTATGTTCTCTTTTCAGCGCAAGTCCGAATCGGTGGGCACATGCAGCGATGCTATTGCTGCCGGTGTACCTGTCCTCTTTGCCGGTGTATCCGGCGTTGTGCAGGAAGTCATCCTTTCTTCCAATCCGCGCATTGGATTAGGACTACTTGCCTCTGTCCTCTTTGCTGATGGGTCATGCCAGTGGATTCCGGTCTGGCAACTGACTGTCGCTGCACCTGTCACCGCTATCAATCCTCTGGATACCGTCATCGTCACAGACGGTAAAAACGCCGAATACACCACTGTCCTCATTGTTCGCCGTCGCACTGTGTATGTGCAACTTCTGGATTATCCCGATGAATTCCATGAATTCGATAAACGTGCCGTGTTTGCAGTCCAGGCGGTGCAGGCATGAGCGACAAAACACCCGCTGAAAAATACCTGGAATATGCCATTCAATGCGAAGCTGCCGCGCGTGAGTATCTCGCATTAATCGACGAGACCGATACTGCCATTCACAATCAGGCACTGGCAAATCTGGCGTACTGGGAAAAGGAAGTGATAGATCGTCGGGCGCTGCTCGAAACGGCGTAATCACCTGTGGCGATACGCAGGTGTCGCCATGTTTCTTTCACATACTTTTCGCGAGGATTGAACGCAATGAACGAAGTTGAACGTTTGCAGCAGCAAATTGCTCAGTTAAGAGATGAAGCAGATCGCTATATCGCAGCATTGAAGGAAATCTACGCGCTGGAATTTACAGACGAATCGCCACTGGAAGATTTCTTTGAAGTCCGGCGTATCTGCAAAAATACCCTGCCAGCACACCATTGCAATGTTTTGCCAGAGGCAGACGACGATGCCACCGAAGAAATGCCAAAAGCGCCAGAAGCATCGCCGGTAGAAGAAAGAGATGACAGCAACGTTGTTCGCCTGTGGAAACTGGAACGGGTGAAGGAATGGCGCAAGGGCTACGACCAGCTTAATTACTGGTGGGTGGCATACACTGACCCGGTTGTGAAATTGACACTGTTTGAAGCAGATGCGTGGGCATTGCGCGAATGTGGGTTTGAAATTGACCAGTACGCCAAAATACAGGAAGTAGACATTGAAATTCAGTGGTTTACCGATAATCGCCGCTACAAGGCAATCCGCGCAGTGAAAAAGGATGGCGAATGGATTGATTTCCAGAAGAAACGGATGGGCTTTGATCGTGTAATTCGTGGTCGCGCTGCACAGGCGCGGTACGAACGCAGCCATCGGTACTAACAAACCCGGCGCGGGCAACCGCGCCATCTTGCTTACAAAGAATGAGAGAGTGCAAAAATGGGATACTACAAAAAAATCGACATTATGAACTTTGAGATGCAACCATTTGAAGGATTGTATTTTCTGGATGGTGCCATGCTCAAGCGTCTTCACAATTTACCAGAATCATATCGAACCCACGAACAGAAATTCCCAAGAATTGCCTTCCCTTCCGGTCATTATGATATTTGGGAAACCAGCAAACACCGCACAGTGCCAACTGTACACATCGCAGGCGAGCAGGATTATCGTCTTGACATGAAATTGGACGAGGCTTATCAGCACGGTGCGTATGTTGCTGAACAATGCGGCGATTTTGTTTATAAGGACAACGGCACATTGATTGTGGTCGTTCCATATGAAGGGAAATACCGTATTCACTTCGGTGAAGAAGGTATCTGTGATATTGAGCGTATCGAGAACAGCTAACAGCAATGTTGCAGGTGGCATGTGCCACCTGTTTTACCTCATACAATCGAAAAAACGTTCGGATAGAAAGAGGAATATCGTGAGTAATATAAAGGGCAGTTTTTTTCGCATTGCAGAATTTGCCGGGTACGATACGGGCAGCGAAGACCCGCTACCTGGAATGAGTATCACGGTACAGGAAGCACATGAATTTGAATTGCTGGATTGTGGTATTTTGCTACACCGGATGTATTTAGACGGCATTGCTGACCGACATCAATTCGTGAAGATATTTTCCATTGAATGCGGTGAAGATGGCGTTTATCTGGTAAACGGCAGACGGGTTGATCGCTCTCAAGATTTGTATCTGTTTGCCAGAACCGGAACTGAGCAATTTATGTATGCAATGTGGCTCAAACTGCGGCGTGAAAATGAAGACCTAAAAGAGCAGATAGCAACCAAACAAAGTACACCTGAATCTGATGATAGCGATGGTGATATTCTGGCACGGTCAATTGTGTGGACTTGCGAGTGTGGTGAACGCAACTATACAGATAGCAAAGTCTCTGAGCCTGTATGTTCTGCGTGCAGTGCACGGTATAGCTGGAAAAGTGGAATATTTGTAGCAATCAATGGTTTCACACGAAGAAACGATTGACGCAAACGGGAATTTCAATGCCGATGTTTGGACACCTAATATAGAAGTCGAATCTGATGACCACTACCCGGAAAAATTTGATCACACTTGGGGTGACGGTTTCTTGGAATATCCAGAAGATGACCCGGACGACAGCGACCCGGACGAACCAATATCGCCCATCTGGTACGAATCGTGACCGGCATCATCAACATCGCGGTATAGATTTCGCACACCTGTGCTAAAATAACACTGCACACGAGTTTTGAAAAAGATGTTGTTAGAACTCGCCGTTACGAGGATCCTCGTAACGGTATTTTTTATCCAGAATCAAAAAAACGCCACCGGCGCTGTGCCAGTGGCGTTTTGTATTTCAGTGACCGTGCGGCTATAAGCGCCGGATAAAGCGCTCAAATTCGCTGTTGGAGACACTGAATCCCAGTGGACGATACTCACCGCTGTAAGTCACCGTTGAAGACGGAAATCCAGTGTTTGAAGTGGCGCTGATTGTCTGTTCACCTTTAGCAGACTTTTCATCTGCCGGAATGCCATCCAGTAGTTCTATGCCCAAATCAGTCGCATTGCGCAGCGTTTTCATTACTTCGAGCAGTGCCAGCCCAAATGCCTGCGGGATACCGCTTGCTGCTGCTTCTGCGTTCTTCATTGCCACCGGGTCATTGCGCGTCTTATCAATGGCGCGATTGACAATCATCCAGACTGTGCCACCACTGGCGATTGCAGAAACAACAATGCCTGCCAGGGAAATGACCAGCGCGACCCATACCGGCACGGTGGATTCAGTCGGTGTTGGCAGGGTATCCTGTGCCAGGACCGGCAGTGCTGTCGTCAACAGCAGGCAGAACAACAGACACATTAACAGGGTGTTCAACGGGTTTCGCTTCATTGCCTAACTCCTTGAGAATATTTTTTACATCGGTAGAAATTAACGTCAGCGCACTGTTTAATCGCGCCAGACGCTCAATCACATCACTGTGGCGTGTCACGGCATTGCGGTCGTGATCTAATAAAATGCCCAGGTTCTTTTCAACGGTACCTTGAATGGACGTCACCGATTGCTGCTGTTTTTCCAGCGTTCCAATCATGCGTCCGTGATTATCGACCTGCTTTTCAACCACCTTCAACGTGCGGCTCTGGCTACGTGTAAACCACCATGAGAGCAGCAGAATCGCCGCTACCAGAATGGTTAAAATCAACAACATTACCGTGATATTGTCGCTGGTCAGGATGGTGAGGATGGTCTGTTCATATGGCATCAGGCGCTTCCTTTCGGCTGTCCGATTTTCCCATACGCGACTACCATCGCCAGAGCAACAAACTTATAGAATTTGTCGGCATTCGGACTGGTCAGTGCGACGTAAGTCGAATCCATTGCCGCGTCAATATCGGCGTACAGCGCCGTGTACAGCGCCATTTGAAAGTCAGACGCAGCAAGTTGCGACAGTCCTGCGGTCACAATGTCCGACAGCGAACCACCGCCTTGCAGCGCGTTAAAGACAGCCGCAATCGTCGCGCCCAACACCGCGTCGTCACTCTTTTGCTGGTGCTGAAACCACAGAATGCGATTGCTCAGCGCCGTACCCGGCACTGCCGTGCCTGCGCTCCATGCCGCGCTCACATCGTCCGGTGTAGTGCTGGAAAGACGCGGTATTCGCATCTCCAGTACACGCATCTCAAAAGTTGTTTCGACGGTGGTGTCATCCAGCATCAAATAGTGGATGATACGCTGGTCATTCAGCGCATCCAGCACGTCGCCAGTGATCTGCCATTGTACGGTCATATTTCCACCTCGACAGTGATGTCGAATGAAGCGGACATTACATTTTTGAAGGTCGTGCACGTGTCGTTGTTCGCACCGGCACCGTCGTCAAAGCGTGCCAGTAAATCACCGGTCGTTCCCGACCAGCGTCCAATCACACAATTTTCACCGACTGCCGTGCCGGTAATGGATTTCATTTCGACATCTGCCAGCGCCCAACCAGAGGTGACCGACGAGTTGCACAGAATTCGCCAGTAGCGATGTGCACCGGCACTGCTGGTAATGGTCAGGGTGTTGACCGCGCCCGGATTTGTGCCGTCTGCGGTCGTATCCAGCGAGCTAAAGGTCTGTGCGTCTGACCATGAGCTTCCATTGTCGCTGTACTGCACCTTCACTGAACTTGCTGCATACGAACTGGTATAACCACCCGGCGAAGCGTTGTACATGACCACGCGGCGAATATCGGCGTCATTGCCCATGCCCAGGTCATAGGCGATGTAGGCGACGCCATTCGCGCCTGCACCGGTGTTGGTGCTGTCCCACCAGGCATTACTGACGTTATCGTCGAAAGCGTTGCTGGCTGCCGCGCCACCCGCCGCTGCGCTCGCGCTGGCAGTGCCACCGGTGCATAAATCCGCGCTGTAGGTAGTGGTATTGGTAAAGGCACGCACCCGCCGAATACGGCTGGCAGTGTCGCTGTGGTGAATCACCTGAATGGTGGCATCGTCTGCCAGCGTTTCACGATTGCCATAGATGACTGTCGGGTCAGGGTCAACAAAGACTTCGGTGGTACTCCGGGCAACGCCCATGTAGACGAAGGCAACCTGACCGCCACCATCGGTCAGTGCTGGTTTCGTCTGTGTGTATCCACCCGGCGTCGTAGAAGCCCATACACCCAGTCCGGCAGTGAGCCCGGTGTAGCTGTCCTTCAAGCCCTTGCGCCGGATGCTGATGCTCGCATCAGCACTGCCACCGGTGACCACCACGCCGCGCACTTCGCCACAGGCGGGTGGTGACGCGTTGGTGTCAATCAGATACCACTTGTTGTCGCTTTCCTTCAAATACACATTGTCGTTTTCAGCGACCGTTTCACCGGCAGTCCCATCAACATCCATGACCGCACTGGCAGTTCCGGCACCAAGCGCGACCCATGACCCGTCAGCAACCACGTGCAGCGCGTCGATGTCCGTGTCGTAGACCACCATGCCATCCGGTGGCGTGCTAATTGCCTCACGCTGTGCGGTGGTCATGCGCGGCGGCAAAAAGCCCTTTGTGGTGCTATCCAGTTGTAGCAACGCTACCGCGTTTACCGTGCTGGCGTTGATACCAATCGCGTCTAAACTGGCATCGGCAAAGAACAAATGTGTTGCGGTATCGCCTTCAATCCGGGTGTCGCTGTCTGCTCCGGATTCGTTGATTACCGCGCCCTGTGTTACGACCAGCGCACCGGCGTCACTCAGGGTCGCGTTGCTGTTTTGAATGACCTTACCGGTCGTGCTATCAAAGCGCACCAGCGCGTTGTCGGTGCTGCTTGCCGCGCCGGTGACATCACCACTGCCACCACCACCGTCTAAATCTTCCCAGGTACTACCTGTGTACAGGCGAAACGCAGGATTGCCACTTGCTGTATTGGTGCCGTCATCCAGGTAAATATCACCCGTGACAGCACCCGATGGTGCAGCTGCCTGCGCAGTGATATTCAGTGGAATATCCGCTTTGAGCCATAGATTTGCAATCGTCATACTGTCACCAGTTGCCCGTTGTCTTCCATAATCAGTTGAGCGCCGTCGTTCATGGTCACAGTGCCATGCATCACCACCTGACGATCAGGCTGGATACGCTCATTGCCAGCGATGGTCTTTGGAAAGCCGTGCGGACGATTGACGTTAATCATCTGCCGCAGGTCTACATGCTTGAAATATTCGACCACATACGGGTCATCGTCTTTCAGGTAGTAGGCTTTGATTGGCACACCATCCGCAGGTCGAAGCTCAGCACATTCCTGCCAGTGTGTTTCTGCCAGGGTGATGGTCATGTCATTGAACAGGCTTTCTGCTGTGCTGGTGGTGACATAGATTCCCTTTGTGTAGGTATCTATCCACAGCATCGCATAGCGATGGTAGCCAGCAGCCGGAATGAACGGCGCAAGGTCAATTTTATTCGCGTCCCTGGCAGTGCCGTTGTAGGCGCGAAACGTCACATCGTCGTAGTAGAACCACTGACTGACGGTGACTTTTGTGCCGGGTGTATCAGCAGTGCCAGGTGGCAGCGACAGCAGCGGTACAAAGTTGTCCGGCGTGCTGGTGCGCTGCGCTTCTGGCGCAAGCGGATTGGTGTAGGACGGATTAACGCCAATATCGACCATTTCCTGCCAGTCACCGGCTTTAATTGCCAGTTGATTGGTGTAATCGCGTCCCACCCATACCTGACCACGAGGACGCTTTAAAAACGCCGCGCCAATCCCTGCACGCACTTCCAGTGCCGGTGCGTATTTCACGAAGCCGTTGCCATCGTTCCCGGCTGGAAAGCGCACATAGACATAGCCCTGACGTCCCGGCACATCCACCAGACTTTCATCCGTGTGATGTCCAAGAATGCCAAGCTGCGCTTCACCGGCAACCTGGCGCTTGCGCTGCTGTGCTTTCGTCGCTTCGGCGGGTGTTAATCCATCGACCATTGTCCTGCCTCACGAATCTGCATTGTTGCCGCATACTTCAACCCGCAGTGGCACGTTTTGATTGTCGGTGTAATCAGTATCTGCAAACAGAAATTCAAACTGATTACCCGTGCCTGTCTTAGCAATGGTGTACTCGTGGTTCGGGTTGTATTCCGGGATGGTACCGATCGGCGCACCGTCCAGACGAAATCCCTGATACGCACCATAAGCCGATGGCGACCCGCTCTCGTATCCGTAGTAAAACGCGTCACCGCGCACTGTGTCCTCGCCGGCAAGTCCTGTCCAGGGATTTAAGCCATAGCCACAGACCTGAATGGACTTTACCAGAATGGCACCGGTATAGCCGCTGTTTGCCGTGCGTACATCCGAGAACACACTGAAGGTGATGCTGCCTACACCCGTAGCGTTTCCTTCCCAGTCCTTTACCAGATCAGTGCCAGACTGCGTGCTCATCTCAGTGCGCGTTTCTGAGTACACAGACGACCCGCCAACACTGATATTGAGCCAGACATCTGACCCGGTGCCAGCGTTGGGTGTGCCGTAGGTGTAGTCGAAAGTGACGCTGATACTGGTCACATTGATCGTGGGTGATAACGTCAGGCGCAAATCAACACGCCGAAACCATGACCCGCTGCTTGCCGGTGATCTTGCCTCGGTATGCTGTACACCAGAAGCGGTAATCACACCAAATGGTGCACTGCCACCGGTCTGCGTTCCAATTGCCCAGTCGTCCAGTACATTTAAAAACTCGGACAGGTGACACCACGAACTGTCACTGATCTGCGCGTCGCCTTTTACCGTAATAACGTAGGGCGACCCGTTTTCACTGGTAAATCCGCTGTAGACCGTGCTGGCGTTACTGAAAAAGACATTCAACACTTTGCAGCCAATATCGGGCTGTTCGTCCTGCGATTCGGCGCTCTGGTCAGGTGGCAGTGGTGAAAATGGATTGTAGCCATTCGTCTGACGCCGCGCTTTGTCGCGCTCAGTTGGTGTATCGGACGGCATATACGTCAGCGGGTCAGGTGGAAAGCCTGCATACGGATTGACAGGCACAATCGGGTCAGGTGACGTTGTGACCTGCGGAATGACCGACGCCATGACCTGCGCATTGGTCGATGTTGGCTCACGTTTGAAAGTTGCCTGCACGCCGCGCGTGCCATCCGCGATTACGACCGATTGCCCGGCGCTTTCCAGTATCCAGCGCACATTGCTGTTGTAGACCAGCCCGCGATTGTTGTCGCTGGCAGGAATGTCGAACGTCCACCACTGGTAACACGATGGCACCAGTAGATTGCGCCAGGCGTCGTAAAGCACCACACTCAGCGTATCCACCGGCTGGCTGGCTGCCAGCAGTGACCCGGTGCGTACCGCGATTTCTGTGCCTGCTGTGCCATAGTCGCTGTCAGCAGTCAGGATTTGCCCGTCTTGCGTCGCAATCCCTTCGCCGTTCCCGCGTGCGGTTTCCGGCGCTGCACCTTTCAGATAGGTCGTCTCGCCGGATGCTGTGTTATAGACTTCACCCGCGCCAATACCCTGCCCAACACTCTTGAAATAATCGCGGGTAATCTGGTGCGAGAGCATGTCCTCACCGGTCACCAGCGCGATGACATCCAGATCATTGCGTGCGCTGGATGAAAGAAAGATTGCCTGACGACGCACCGTAATTTCACCGGACGGCGCATAATTGATTTTCGCGTTGATATAGTTTGCGACTTCGGTCATCGACTGTCCGGCACTGGTGCTTTGCAGGGTCAGTGATTTTGAAACGAAGTCGTTGTCATTCTCATCGAAGGACAGTGCGCAGACATTGGACAGCGTGTTATAGACGCTGCATAGATAAGCAATCACGCGCGGTGGTGTCGGTTGCGTGATTTCGCCATAGACTGTCGGTGTGCTGGTATCAGTGACGCTCAACTGCGGACTGGACAGGCGCGAAAGCTGTGCGCCAAAGCCTTCAATCTCAAACGACCCGGACTGCAACTGTCCAAACGTTTCATCGCCTTCGGTGGTGCTGCTTTCCTGACGGATGCGCCCGATGAAATCAATGTTTGTCAAAATCGGATAGGTGCTGTTGTCGCCAAAGGTTTCAGTGGAAAACAGGACACACAGGGTATTGTCTGGCAGGGACTTTAAAAGCGTTGTTTGCGGCGTGTAAAAGGTGGTCACGGTCGCGTTGTATCCACCGTCTAATTCCGCGCGAATGTCCGGGTCTTCAACGTTGTCGATGATGTATGTCATACCGACATTGACCCAGAATACAAAGAAATTGCTCACGCCGTTTGAGTCGGTGACGGTCAGTCGTACCCATCGTTCACCCTGTGGGAAGGACGCGGTGATGTTCTGACTGGATGTGGTACCGACAGTAATCGTGCCATCGTCCACATCCCACAACCACGACGAGATGCTTGCGCCGTAGTTCATGGCGTGCGCCAGCGGTGCAAAATCGAAGAACGCACTGCCAGAGGTTACCGGGTCAACATAGGCGCTTTGCAGGTTGTAAATGATTGGCTTGAGCTTCTGAAAGGCTTTGTCACCGTCCGCTTTAATCACGCCACTGCTATCAATGCTGCCTAAGATTTCCTGAATTCGGTAATCATTGCAGACAATGATGTAATCGTTGGGCTGTACCACTACCGCCGATTCGCTGATATAGAGCGTGCTACTGGTTGCTGATTTTCTCACCCTGCCGACGTGGTACGCAGACCGGATAGAGGTCGATTGCGACAGATAGACAACCATGCCTTCTTTGATGTCGGTGTATGCACCGATGTCTACTGAGGTAAAGTCAATGTCGATGAACACGCCACTGACGATGCCTTCGTTGGCTCTTGCCCGGAAAACGACCGTTTGCGGACAGTAGGCAAGATACCCGCTGGCACGGTAGCCATTGAGTCTCAGGCGGTCAAGATCGTCACTGTCGATGGGTGAAAGGTGCGGCATGAATTCTACTCTTTGCTGGTTTTCATCATTTCAAGCAAGGCACTAACAGCGGTGTCACTTACATCTTCGGTATATACTTTTATTTCACGCGGTTCACCTGCCAGTTGAGCAAGCACCCACTCTTTTGCGTGCGGAATACATTCGCCATGTACCGGACATTCCGGTATCAGTTGTAGCAATTCCTCGTGTTGTTTAAGTTGCCACGAGAAATTTTTAATCATGGCAATCAGTTCTTCCCGCGTCTGACTTGCAAGAAATTCGTCGTCACTAATCATGGTTTATCACCTGTTTTAGAATCAAACTCGCCACTTTCGGTGGCAAAAATTGCGTGTGGTGGTTCGGGCGCAACAGAGCGATGGAAATGTTCTTTATCAGCGCGGTCAACGTCTTTGAGGATACGATTGAAAGCGGCTAGTAAATCCTGTGCTGTACCATGAGACTGAATATGCAGGGTGACTTTTCCCGTGTCAGGATTGTTCATCTTTATTTTCAATCTTGAATGGTTGCCTTGTCAGCACCTTAAGGACACGGTGAAATGCTTCCCAGTCATCATCGCTGATGCTGTCTAATTCCGTATCTTTGTTGATGTGGATATGAATGTGTGTTTCAGGGACTACAGCGGGTTTAGGTGTTTCAGGGATTGGTGGTTCGTAGATAAACGGCGTGATTACCGGAATATCTCCAATGTACACACCGTCATGTTTAAACGTTGTGCCGTTTGTCAGACTTCCTTCATAAGGGACAACAGCATCGTACCCATCACCATGATGACGATAAGAAACGGCGGTTGTTACCGTACTTTCAGGTTGTGGTTCTTCAGGTAATACTTGATACATCTTACAGTTCCTCCACCCGCGTAAATTTCCAGATGAAATCCAGCACCGCATTGCCGTAAGGCTCAACAATCGCTGGCTCGTAATCGGCTAAATCACCACAGTCTAAGATAGCGTTGTAGTCGGTGTAGGTATTCCCGAACAGGCGCGTCTTAATCGTGACCTCGCCTTCGTAGTTTTCTACCAGGTATTCCCACTGCGGCAACCACAGCACCGACGATTTCCACTGCGCACTCTGATACCCGGCACGGCGAACGACTCCGGTAGTCGCAATACGCGGTGCGCCACGTCGCGCAAACGGCACTGTTTGGACTTCCTGAAACGGGATGCTGTCCGCAGTCAACAGCGTCACCAGAGTCAATCCAGCAGCGTTGTCGTTGTTTGCTGCAATCTGTGCATTGAATGTCACGACCTGTGTCATGCGTACCCTGCCTGTTTCATGACCTTCAAAACATCTTTTGCGCTGGCACCGCTGTTAATCGTCAGGTTGCCGCGACTGTTGTAGTTGTTGGTAATCCCGCCACCACCCTTCAATGGAGATGGTGAGATACCGCTGCCAAATCCCGCGCCACCACCAAGTCCACCGCTTTTCGCACCACCCGCCGCGCCCAGTGTGCTAAATGGCGAGCCACCGCCACCTGCACTACCACCACCCGCGCCGGACGCTGCCTGCATTTCAGCGCTGTAAAAGCCCTGTCGAACGCTCAATAGTTCGTTCAGGTGCTTTTGCAATTCTGCCTGTTCTCGTTTGTGAGCAATTTCTGCCTGTTCAAGCTGGCGCTCATGATTGATGTCCGCATCACGCAGCGCTCTATCCTGATTGATTTTGTTGTCGGCAAGTTCCTGATCGAAGGCGAGTTTGCGGTCACGACGTGCAATTTTGAGATTTTCCAGGCGTTCAGCGGCTTCGGCTTTATCCTGACTCAGACGTTCACCGACTGCTGATTGCGCGTCCTCTTTTGCCGCGTCAACGGCTTTCTGCTGTTCTTTCCGCGCTTCTGCCAGTTGCAGGAAGTTGCGATTTGACCGCGCCGATTCTTCGTCTTCGTTCGCTTTTTTCGAGATGTCGGCGAGATTTTTGCGATAGTCCTTATCGATCTTTTCCAGTTCCTGATAGGACTTGACCTTCGCTTTTTTCTCTTCGTCCTGCGATTTCAGCGATAAAGATGCCAGATCGCGATTGAACTTTTTGCGCGAGTCGGTGTCGGTATCTGCTGCCTTGCGTTTAATATCTTCCACCGAGTTATCAAATGACCGGTTCAGGTCTTCCAGGCTGTTGCGGTATTTCTCGCCAGACTTTGCAATATTTTCCTGTGCCTGACTGATTTTTTGCGCCTGCTGTTCTGCCTGCTGGCGGGCTTTTTCCTGCGCTCGTTCGACTTCCTGCTGCGCCTTTTCGCGGTCACGTTCTTCTTTTTTGGTGGCAGCTTCTGTTTCTCTGGCAGCTTTTTCGCGCTCTTTGGCAAGCTCTTCCTCGCGCTCTTTGGCGTCGTTCGCAGAAAATTTGCCATCTTCTATTGCATCGTTAAATTGGCTTTGAGTATTCGACGCGTCTTCTATGGCTTCGCTGGCAGTATTTGCCTGGTCTTTCCAGACATTGAAATATCCAAACAGGTCAGCCACTCGCGCAATAAAATCACCAATAATCGGAATACCTTCCGACAATTGCCGGAACGACTCCTCATACCCTTTTTGCGCTTTCGCAAGATTTTCCTGTTCGTCATCAATCACCGACTGAAGTTCAGCAACTCTGGCTTTGGCGTCTTCTGTTGTGCCACCGCCGCGTGCAAATTCCTGGACTTCTCGAACAGCATCAAAATAACTGTTGACTGTTTCGGCAGTTGCTTCAATTTGTTCCTGCAATTTCCCGGCTGCAATGGTGAGTACTGCCATCGCAATTCCCAAGCCACCGAGCGCCACACTGGAAGTACCCAGAGAGTCAGCAGCAGAACCCAGTACATCCGGCAAACCTAAAACAGCCTCTTTGAGCTTTGGGAGTGCTTCTATCGTTGCGAGAATTTCGCCTGCCGCGCCGGTTGCCGATTCGATACCTGTGCCACCAAAAGCACCGGCTGCACCACCTACCGTGCGTAATGCAGATTCGGCATCGCCTGCCAGTCCAACATCCTGAGAGACTTTATCAAAGCGCTGCTGTGCCAGCGATTCGGCGCTTTCTGCTGCCTCTTTCGCGGCATCACGTGCTTTGATAAATGCCTGTGCAGCCTTGTCAATTTCTTTTTCGCTGGCACCAACACGCTTTAATTCCGCGTTCAGGTCACTGACTGCTTTTTTGGTATCGCCAGTTTCTGCCGCTGCTTTTGCAAATCGCTTTGGCAGTTCATCCAGTTCTTTTGACCGCGCTGCTTTGTCGATCGCATCGCCGAATTTATTGACATCTTTTTCGATGCCAGCAACAGCGGCTTTTGTTTTTGCGATGCTGGCGGTATCCGGCTCGAACCCAACCTTTGTAGTTAACTGGTTTTCGTCAGCCATTGGATTGACCTTTTACAAATCCCTGTAGCGGTGGAAGTGACTTGCCGTCCGCAAGATCGGAATTTAACGTGTGGAATTCCTGTATCAACCACAAATTTTCAAAATCGGTGAGTAACCATTGAGGCTGGTCAAGCCAGCCACCTGCGTATGGCAAAATGTGGTAGTTGTTGAAAATTTCCCAGGCACGCATCGATACGCTGCGCGGAAGCCAGTTTTTTGTAGTGTTCGCAATTTCACGCATTCGCGCATAGCGTTCACGACCACCCGGCGATTCGCCTGTTATCCCGCGTCGGATGCGTTGTTCGAGGTGACTTCTGGTTTGTTTGCGTTGCTCGGAGCTAAAAAATCGTTCTCTGAGCTATTGAGGTTATCAATAGCATCCACCCACGATTTCTGGAAACTGGCTGGCATGTCCATGACAGCGTTATAGAATTCGAGAACTTTCTCAAACGGTGCATCCGGTGGCGGGATTTCAACAAATCCTTCAATACTGACAGTCTGGTAAAGCATGTTAGTGAAGTCAACCACGCCATTCCATTCCACCGCCATCAGGTCTTTGATTTCACGATTTGGATACAGATGTTCGGCAATGCGTTTGCGTGTTATCCAGACAGGCACTTCATCGCGCCCAAGTTTTTCACGCACGACACCGCTAACGGTTCGCCACTTGAATGTGGCGGTGACAGGTTGATAGGTCATGTAGTTTCCTTTAGCAATCCGGCAGGAACTGGTACAGAATCGTGCAAATGGCGTTGTTCGCCGGTGCACTGGCAAAGGTCAGGACTTTCGTGGTGGTATTCACGGTATAGTCCGTTGTGTACGCCTTGAGCGTGCCACCAATCCAGACCAGCACTTTGCTGCCGTCTGCGGCTGCCGGTGTGTAATCCAGCGTGACGGTATCTGCACTGGCATTGCCAATAAACACGTGCTGCGTGACAGGGTATGGGCTTAACCCGGCATACCCGCCGATAGGCGAAGACAACGATGTGTTCCACAGCGTCTTGCCAGCGGGTTTCAGTGTCAGCACGTCGTTATAGGTTTGCACCTGTGCGCTTTGCAACTGGTTGAGAATTTTCGCCTGTACCAGTGACGAAAACACCAGAATGACCTGATACCCGGACTCGCCAAAGTTGGCAGTTTCCATCGCCTGTGCCGGACTGTTGATGATAAAGCAAATGTCCTGAAAGTTGTCGCAGGCAGTCAGGAACGAACTGAAGTCCCAGTCTTCCAGCGTGGTCGTGCTTGACCCGCGTGCATAGTTGTAGAAGTCCTGGTCAAAGACTCCTCTAACAAGCGAACCGCCCGGCAGTTCCTGTACACGCTGTAAGAAACTGGTCGTTACGCCATTGTCACCGAGGACATAGGTACGTGCCGCGTCGGGTTCGGCAATCTGGATGTTCTGCGCACTGCGCAGGAGTGCCATGCCTGCACCGCTTCCAGCACTGAGAGCACCGGTGACACCATACGGAACACCGCTGTTCAACGCGCCCCAGAACAGATGGGTAATGCCGTTCGCAACCCACTTGCTACTGTTTTCTACTGCCATTGGTCCCTCACATCATTTTCTATTTCGACTGCACGAGTCTTACGAGTTGCGCTTATCAGCCTTTTTTCGGCTTGCGCGCCGGGTCAATTTCTTCAGTCTGCGCACTGACAGCAGGTGGTTCGATGCTGTCCGAGTCTTCTACGGCTTCTGCCACTACCTCAGTCTCTGGCGTGACCTGAATGAGACTGCGCACTTCTGCGATATGCTCATCTTTTAAACTGGCGTAATTCTTTGCCAGTACAGCGCAGTAGTACCCGCCACCAAGATCAATGGAAACAAAGTTGCGTCCTTTGAGCAGTTGCCCGTTGACCGCGCATTTTGTTGGCACCTGAACGCCATAGCGTCCTAGTTTTTCATCTAACATGGATACACCTTCAAAGCCTCAATATTGAGCGTAAAGCTATAACGATACCGGACAGTAGCCTGCTGTCCGTCCGGGTATGGCGCGGGTGCGGTCAGTCGATCACCACTTAACCAGGCACGGGTAACGCCATTTAGCGCGACACCTTCCAATTCCAGTCGGGTGCGCCGAATAAAGAGATCATCTACTTTATCGGCATATGCCAGCATTCGTTCTTCATGCTGTGTCACCAGTCCGGTGCGCACTTCTGGCGAGTAAATGCTAATGTCCCAGGTCAAATTACCCTGGCGCTGATCGGCGCTTTTCCACTGCCAGGTGGAAGCCTGTGGACGCACGATAGCGGTATACCCCTCGTAGTTCTGGAAACTTTCCGGCGTGCGACTGGCAACCGTCCACTGCGTGCCTGTCACCGGCGTAACCAGTGCAAGGATGTCACGCAGGCGCGTGGCGATTTCGACTCTCATGGCACACCTATCGACAAATCCATATAGAAGTTAATCACCTGCACCACCTCAGATGGCAGTGCATCCATGACCACTGAACCATCCAGCACCTGTGACACATTGCCGACTGCTGTGCGACGTTCATACAAAAACGCTACCACCCGCGTCGCTGCCAGTTGGACGTCCGATTGCACGTTGAAACGTTGCAGTGGTTGTGCAGCGTGTGCAGCGGCAGTCGTGCCGTTCTTGCCGCGTTCTACGGTCAGGGTGTTGCCGGATATGCCGGTGATGTGCATCATCTCTTCTTCACAGCGCAGGTATTGCAGGACTTCGTATGCCGCACCGGACGTGACGCTGATGGTGGTCACTGTGGCATTTGCCAGCGAAACATTGCTGTCGATGGTGGTATATGCCACCGGCACATGCGCGTGGAAGCACCACGATGCATCAATTTCTATCCCGGCGTTGAAATCACCCGTGTTGAACGCCAGACTTGCCTGCGATGAGAAGCGCAGTAACGAAGATGTTTGCAGCGTATCGTCAACCATGCGATAGGATGTGAATGCCAGTTCGGTATCATCCCAGGTGACGGTATGCAATTCGAGTACACTGTCACGCAGTGCCAGATCACCGCGCACCATGCGCCGATTGCGCTCCAGATCGACAAAGTAAAACGTATCCGTGTAGCGTTCCGGCACAAACGTTCTGCCGGTGTAGCGACTGAGCCACGCGCCGGACTCGTAGATTAAATCACGCAAGTACGCAAAATAATCGTCGTATTCCGATTGCGCCGGTGATGGTGTCACACCAGGGTCAGCTTTTGCCAGTTGGCGATTAACAGCGGCAAAGGTGGTCAATGCAGATGGGTATCTCATCGTGTGTAGCCTCTTCGTTTGTACCCGGTCGTACCAAACTCACCAATGACCTGCGCATACAGTTCAAGGAATTCCTCACGCATCGCATCCAGCCAGTAATTCACGGTATCGACTGCCGGTTGCCAGCCGGTGTTGAGATGAAACTGCTGGATAAAACGCACTGCTGCTGTGCGGTCTTTTGCCAGTGACCCGACCACGTACTTTGCCACCGGTGAATTATTTCGCACCACAATCAGGAATTGACCGGCTTCATTCAATCGCACCACTTCAAACTTTTCGACCAGTTCGTGTGTGCGCTGGTACGGCAGATTGTCCTCACGCCGAAGTTTTGCCATGACGAATTTGCGCTGTCGTTCTGACGCCCATTGAATCGGGTATTTCACTGCACCCGGCTCATACTGCAATTCATCCAGCAGCGTCGGTGCATTGTGGTCAAAGACCTGATTGCCGATGTCCTCAACAATCTGGTTCTGGCTGTCCAGAAAGCCAATCAGGTCGTCAATGGGCGCGGTGTTTATTGTGGCAGTGACGCGAATCATTTCTTACGACTGGTTTTGGGCTTTTCGTCCGGTTCTGGTTCTGGTTCCGGGTCAGCAGGCAGCGGGTGTTCACCGTCTTCTTCAGCGACCAGTTTCTCTACTGCCTGTGCTTCTGGCGACGGTGCGGTATCCAGATTTACTGCTGCTGTAGACGGCACTGCCGGAATAGCAACCAGACCGCGCTGCACCAGATAATCACGCACCGCTGCTTCGAGCGCTTCCTGTGAAATGCCGGGTGTTGCGGGTTCCGGGTCAGTCACTTCGTACAGCCTGACGGCGTGCCCATTCTTGATTAAATATTCGCCCAGTCCCAACAGACGCGGGTCGTTCACGTCGTATGTGCCGGGTGTAATGATGCGTTCTTCGGACGGTCTACCGCGATACACGCGGGTGAGTAACAGTTTCATGCGATGTCCTCAAATGAAAACTGCCACCCGCAATCGAATGGCAGTCTGGATACGATAGAAAAATCAGGCTTAGCTGAAGGTCACGTTCACGTTTGTACCCGGCACGACGTACCATGCGCCGTCATAGGAATACAGCGTAACGCCGTCACCAATCGCGCCGCCAAAAGTGCCAACATCAGCACCCGCACCGGCACCGCGCAACCCGCCGCTAACGGTCAGGGTGTGCGCATTCGCAGTTGCACTGTCGAAAATCAGGACGCGTCCGTTGTGCGTCGGTGCTGCCAGGGTCATCGCACAAACACCTGCTTTGGTGATTTGCACGATGCCACTATAGAGTGCAATCGCGCCGTTGGCACTGGCAACCGAAATCGGGAAGCCATTGAAAATTTCTACTGCTCTGGCAGGTACAGGCTGAGTTTGTTCAGTCATGGATTGATTCCTCTCACTTTATGAAAATGCTACTGAGCCAATGTTTTCCAGGATGAAAAAGCGCGTAGCACTCGTAGCGATAACGTGCAGGGCTTCGCCTGGCGCGTTCAACGTGGCAATTCGATTTGTGCCATCCCATGTCACTCCACTGGGCAGCGTGACTGTGTGTGCTGCTGTGCCGCTGGCACTGGTGTTGACAATGATCAACTCGTCACCAATCGCAGGCGCAGCTTTGGTCGCGGCAATGATGGTGCTGGCATGATTCAATCGTAGCAGCCCGCTGGTGATGGTCACTGCTCCAGTAGCTGTCAATTCCTGAGTGGCGCGTCCTGCTCCTGACGCGCCGGTCATTGTTCCTGTGACTGCTAAATCACCGGTCACAGCAGCGTCACCGGCAACAGTGACGTCACCGGTGAAATCGCCATTGGCAAATTCAACATCTTCGCTTTTTCGCGCGACGAGCGTTGGCTGTGATGCTGTCATCGCTACACCGCCACGTTGTACGAAACAGCGACTGCTGCCGCGTTCCGACGCACGATTTCAAAACGCACCGAAGCAAAGACGGTATCGGCTTCCGACCAGGGATCACGCGACGTTTCATACGTAAGCGCCCGTTTGAACACCACTGCCCAGTACGGCGCGTAAATCAGCGCAATTCGTCCGCGCGTGTTGTTCGCCGGTGTGGTCACGGCGACTTTCCCGGCAGTGTTGGCTTTGCCCATTTTGCTGCTGGACAGCAGTGCCACACCGAACAGTTCCGGCAGCTTCCCGGTAAAGATGGTCGCATCTTCACCCGCTACGTCACGCGTCTTGAGTTCCGGTAAACGCCGGGTCGCCTGTTTCGTTTCAAAGTCCATGAGGAACAGCATCTTGTCCTCATTGCCATCGAAATCCACACCAAGCAGCGTTTGCAATTCGATGTAATCGTCGATGAGCAAATCCGCGCCTGCATCCCGACTGTATGTCGTGCTGGTCACCAGTGCTGACTTCAAAATACCATTGAACGCCAGATACGCATCGCGCGTCAAACTGTTGGCGCTGTCCGGTGTGCCGTCAATGGCGTTGATGTTGGTGCTGGCAGCAGTGGCGGTATCGCCGTTGATCATCGTGCTTTCAATCGTTTCTTCCATTGCCCGGCGAAGCTGCTTATTCGCCTGCGGTGCGATGGAAATCACGCTGTCTTCTGTAAGCGTGCGAGTGAAGCTGGTGGCAGCGCGGAATGTTTTCGGCGTGATGTCCACATAAGACGTGGTAAACGGCGTCGGGCGATAGACCGTTTCAGGGCGTCCGGTAACATCCAGGCTGTTCGCTTCCTGGCTGTAGTACACAGTCGGATCATTGCCTTCGAGCATCACGCGCGTCGTATCCGCGCCGTCCGGTACCTGGTATTCCATCATGCCTTTTTGGCGCATTTGTTCATATACCAGATTGGCACGGGCGCGTTCCCACACCTGACTTTCAAAGAACGTCCCTACCCAGTCCAACCCCTGTCCGCTGATGTCTGATGCATTCAGTTCGTTTGTCTTGTACGGCATAACGGATTTCAGCATCATCTGTTCATCGTCGCGTTTCAGCGGCTGCGCTTCCAGCATCTGATATGCTTTGTGTGTCATGTTGCGCAGGTATTCTTCACCGAGGACATCTCTGGCGTTTTCCTGTGCAAAGCGCGGTGACATGCCCTGCTGCATGCCGCGCATGACCGTCATGGTGTACCCGGCTGCCATGTCATCTGCGGTCATGTGGCGGTACTTCTGGTATTCTGCCACGCTGATTGTGACAGGCTGTTTGCCTTTGGATTTGTCACCATCGAATCCACCACCGGCGCGGCTAATCGGTGCGCTTTTCTGCGCTGCTTCCAGCATCGCGCTGGCACGACCACGCAGTCGTTCCTGACGGGTGTTTTTCACCGACAGTGCGTGCTGCATTGCCAGTTCGGTGAGCTTTTGTTCCATCGCGTTCAGGCGTTTCTGCATTGCCTGGTCGTCTTCTGGAATCTGTGTATCCGACGCGTTTTCAGTCGCCTTTTGCTGTTCATCCATCATACGCTGTGCTTCTGCTGCCAGCGTTTCCTGCGTGCTTTCTTCCATTTCAGGGTCACTGCCACCGGACAGCATTTCTGTCGCAATCCGGGCAATTTCCTGTACCAGGGCATTGATCTGCTCTGGTGTAATTTGTTTGGCTGCCATGTTCGCCCTCTGTGAGGATACTTTACGATTCGAAGTGCGTTTTGCCACGCCTGGCATAACATCGTCCTCGCTCTGATGACGTTCCGATTCTGTAGGGCTTGCCTCTATAATCGGTAACGCGGCATGGAGTGATTTCAATGACGTCGTTATCACGTTTGTACCGTCTGGCTCGGCAGGCTGTACCGTCATCGAGCCTTCACCGATTGACCAGCGTTTAATCCACCGGTCTTCAATTTCTACGACCTGTGGCGGGAACGCACCGCTTGACCACTGTACCTGTCCGCTGTGTGCCAGCGACAGGACTGCCTGTTCTGCGATCCCGGCACGCTGTATCAGATCTTCATCGGACAAGCCCAGAGATTTGCGCCGATTGATCTGGCGTAAATATTCCAGGTATTGCTCTCGATTGTGCAGCAGACCTTCCACCCAGATACCGGCTTCCTCCACCTTCACTATATCGAAAATGCCTACCGGCATCGCATTCGCTACAGGGTCAAGTCCGTGTTCGATGAGAATTGGCGCACCTTTAATCGGGTACATTTCAATCATGAACTCGGTATCGCGGGTGAAATATTCGCCGGTCAAGTCCGGGTCGTCGGCGCTGGTAAAGCGCACCAGATAGCCACCGACGCGGTATGGGTCATTGGGCAGCGCCTTAATCGCATCGCCTGCGGCACGGTAGCCGGAAGGTGTTTTAAATACAGTGGTCATGGTGTCCTCGGAATCAAAAACGCCAGTCTGTTGACCGGCGTCGCTGGTATGCTGTAGAGATATTCGGGTTTATTCGGCGGGGTTGAAATCGCTCAGGAACACCGAAAGGTACAATAGCGTATCCCGTTCTAATGCAGCCCGGTATTCGCGCCGGAATTCCTCGGTAATGCGTTCAAGTTCCGGCGAATTGTCACCGTACAGGATAGCGGTTTCTGCTAGCCTGTTCTGGTACATCACCGCAATCTGCGCTGTTGATAGTTGATCTTCAGTGCTCATGATTGTGTCTCGTCTATCACCAGTGAGAATGTCGCCTCATTACCAGCGATCACCACCGGGACACCAAAAAGTGTATGTTCGCCGTAGTATGCCCGTGTCGGGTCTTTGAGACTATGTTCAAAACGAATTTGCAGTGCATACACCGGACTCAGTCGAATTTGCGTTACCCGTTGATTACCCGCTTCATTCAGTGCAGTCTCAATAGCATCGAGAAATGGTGTACCAATACGACGCAATGTAAAGTCAGTCGCTTCTGGAAACGGGATATACGAACCATTAACTTGCCAGTTGTTATTCATGATTGTGCCTTATCATCGAAACCAGTTCATGCGGCAACCGGCTATCGAGTTCCGATTGTGCGGCAAGAGAAACGATTTTCGCTGCCACATTATCAAACGCGGTATCCAGAATATAGCGGTTTTTCTCAGAGAAAAACACGACCACATCATCCAATACCCCGCGTAACGACGCGCTGAAAACGTAGCCATCGTTATCTTCAATAGTATTCGGCGGGAAATCCTGATAACTGATTTGCACGCCGTTGTACCATCCCGCGAGTTCAGTAACATGGCGATACCGTTGCGGGAACCGTTGATATTCATCCGAAGTTGATAGCGCGTACTCAGGAAGCGCGGTAGCGTCGGTCATGGTCGGTCTCCCTTCACAGTACGCGCCGGAAACGGAAATTTCAGGTCAAGATAGGTAATCGTCTTTGAGATGTCCGTTTCAGCAGCAGGAATGGCTTCGCGGGTCAACAACGATTTCAAGGTTTCTTCCGCGCGTTTTCGCCACATTCGCATCAACAGGTACTGCTGAAAAGCCACAATCGCCAGAACGACACAGAGAACAATCAGCGCAACAATCACCGGTATCATATCATTCATGATTGCAGCGCTTTCGCGTTGACCACAATATCAGGTCGTGCGTATTCCGTTAGCAGAATACAACTAATGCCATCCACAACCGGGATATTCACCGCAACCGGGATATTCCCGAAAATCTCACCTGTGACCGCTTTCAGCGCAAGTTCATCGCTTCGGATGTAGGCGGTGGCAGATTGAAGCGTATCGGTGTGTGCAAATTGTGTTATTGCGTTTTGCAGGAGCATATCTTCAAGTTCACGGCAATATTGCTTAAAGGTTACGGGATTCATGCTGATACCGTGAATATCGATTTGCTGCTGCCTGGCAATCGCAATTTCATCCTGAATAAGAGAAAGTAGGCTCATGTAATCTCCCTGTGCTATACATCTGTTCTAGTATAGCACGAAAGATAGTGTGCACATGCGCTATGGTTCGTCTGTGAGCTTCTGCAAGGCTTTCCGTATGATGCTTGCGGATTCAGGGTCGTTCAACACTCCTGCAACGACACCTGTTTCACCGATGATATAGTCACGGTGAAATTCTCGCTTATGACAGAACACCATCACATAAGGAATGCCACCGCGATACACATGCACGGTAAATGCCGCGCTGTACCCTTCGTTCATCGCTTCATCCACAGCAGCAGCGTTCGGCTCGTCATCGCTGGAGCGCGGTGCGTCTTCCGGGATGTAAAAGATTTTGTATGCCATTGACTAAAACTTTCCTCTCGCCTTTGCGTTCACAGGGATGAGCCGGTGCTGGCAATTCCAGCCTTCACACTCTGTTGCCTGTCCAATCATCGGAATCATCAGATTGCGCGATTTCCATGCCTTCACCCGGTGACGCTGACCTTTCAGGCGCTGGCAATCCCGGCACGATTCTTCACCATCCTCGCCGCCAAATTCCAGCATAAGGTTGGCGTTGGCGCTTTGCAGCCCGGCATTGTAAAACGGCATAATTGAGCCATTGAACCACAGCCGCGCTTTGCCAGCAGCGAGTGCATCGCTGATGCCATCCTTTATCATAGCGCTCGTAAGATCGCTCACGAAACCCGATTGTGCACCGATCAGTCCGGCAATTTCTGCCTGTTCCTGTTCGTCCGGGTCGTCCTGCACACCGGCGTCACGCATACCCTGCACATAGGCGCGATACCCGAAGGTACGTACCATCTGCCGCAGAAGATTGCCAGCGCGACGGCGGTCTGCTACATCGCCAGCCTGAATGCTGCCAATCACTGACCCAAAGCGGTTCTCAAAGTCGCCCTGCACTTCGGCAATCGACTTTGTAAATAATTCTTCATCCTCATTCAGTGCTGCTGTGAGTGCAGACTCAAATGCCGGGTAAAGTACTTCGATGCCCTGGTCGATGACGATTTCAGCAAAGACTTCTGTCGGTGACGCACCGCTGTCCAGACCAGACTGGATAGCATCAGCAATATCGCCGCGCAAATAATGTGGCGTGAACGCACGACTTTTCTTGCCATTGGTTACAAACTTTCGCCACGCCTTGAGTTCGGCAAGCGCCTTCTCAGGTGTATAGTCCCAGGAATCTACCGGGATGTCATGGTGATCGTGAATGGTGACGCGCTTGTTGTCTGCCAGATCGTACAGCATATTGTGGACGGCAATAGACGCGTCCAGTAGAGCATCAGCAGCGGGTGCATCTTCTGGTGCGACATGATTGTTTGCGGCGTCCAGTCGGTAATCGTTGATAGAGGCTTCAACGGTCATGTACTTTGGTTGCGGGTCGTACTGGTCGCAGATACCAGAAGCCTCAATTTGCGCCGGCTCATCATCCACCACCAGATGACAGCGAACACTCAGTGGATAGGTGGTGAACCAGCGGCAGTTCTCACACCGATTTGCACCGTCACTCAGGCGATAATTCACTTCATTTTGCAGGAACAATGCCGCTTTGACGACGTTTGCCGGTGGTTCGTCCGGCACTTCGACTTCCGGCAACTGCAATACCGTCTCGTAGTCGTCACCGCGCTTGATGGTCATTTTCAGGCAGTCCGGCATGACCTTTAGCCGCGTTTTGAACGTGACCGGCTTTAAGCGACTTTTGCCATAGCCCATCGTGATATGAGGGACATAATTTTCAGGGCGCGAATAACTGCCGGTCTGAATACCTGCTGCCTGACATAACTCATGCAGTTCTTCCTGTAAATCCAGCAGTTCAAGATTGCGCCGGATGCGAAAGTGAATGGCGTGTGTTCCGACGTTATCAAAACTGTTGACACTGCCAATGTTTAACGCCAGTTTAGGCACTTCAACATTGCGCAGTAGTTCGACCAGGGCACTCATGGTCTGAAAATCCATGCCACCGCAGGTAATGAGCGTGATATGGAATTCTTCCGGCGCTGTCCACTCTACTTCATTTTCAGCGTAAATTTCTTTCAGGCGCTTTTGCAGGTCCGTCAGATCGACGTTGTTTGCCAGAGACAGGATGATACTGGTGTCCTGTGGCGCTTCTGCTTTGTCCGTGTCAGGTAGTGCCGGTGCTGGTGCTTCTGGCGTGATGTCTTCTATATCAGCAACGTCCAGGGATTCTACCGGCAATGACGCTGCTGGTTGCCATGTCGATGGGAATTTCGACTGCCACAGATTGCGTATCTGGTCGCGCGGAACCGGCACGCCACCAATCATATACAGGTCTTCTGTTTGCGGGTCAGGCTCTAATCCGGCAAGGCGCTGTGCATCACCAATCGTGACCAGCGAAGCGTTCATCTGCGATTGCAACAATTCAGTCTGTTTAAGTTTCTTCTCGTTCTCTTTTGAGAAGCGCGTTTCATCGAATTCGCAGTACGTGTTCCCGCTGCTGTCAAAGAAGGTCAGTAGCTCAGTGTTGAAGTCTTCTGCAATATCGCGTGCCATTGGTAGCACGGTGTTGGTATAGAAGGCGTCCAGCACTTCCTGCCCGTCTTTATAGGTGCTGCTGCTGCTGTCGCCTGCCATCGCCAGTGGCACACCGTACAACATGAAGATCGACCGGGTAATCGGGTCGTCCACGCTGTACTGTTTCTGGATGTCGGGATTTTCAAACGGCGTCAACGTGCCTTTGACCGGCAACACCATCGTGCCAAAGCTGTTTTCGACACCTTTGAAAAATTCCCGGATGGTACGCTCAATTTTTTCAATGTCGGTCTTCGACCACTTCACATCACCTTCCGGGTTGAAGACCGCACCCGGACGCGAATTGTTGACAAACAGCGCCCGTAAGTAGCGCTGCAAATTGCGCTTGATGTTGATTTCATCAAACCCGGCAAGCGTCTTGCTTGACCCGCGATTATCGCGTTCCGGGTTGAATGTGCGAAAATAGGCGATTTCACCTGGATAAAATCGCACCGGGTCATCGCCATCCCACGAGTAGTGGTATTCAGCGATTTTGCCACTTACTTCAATGGGTTGCACACCGAGTGGATTCAGCCACCGGATACCCGCTGGCAATCCCACCTGATTTTTCATCTTCTCAGTGTAGACTTCACCGTACAGCACGCGGGCATACACCACCTGCTTGAGGTAGTTAATCCCACTATCAGCGCGTGCCAGTCGCAGCGCGGTGGTGAACGGGTGGCGTGCCTTCACATCGGCAGTGCTGGCAATCAGTTCACCGTCTTCTTTGCTGCTGCCTTCGTTGTAGTAGATGTTCAGCGTCAAATTCGCTACCGCGTCGGCAATCAGGTCACTGGCGCGACGCACCGCAATCACCATGCGGTATGCCATCGCTGCACCGCTGTTGGAGCGCGGCAAATCTACGGTCGGATACGTAGCACCACCGAGTCCGGCGTAGACACTGGCTGCATCATTCCAGTTGATGTAGCCCGTATTTTTCACGTTGTTTACGCGGTCAATGAGTGATGCCATTGTGCCTCACAGGTCAATCCGTTGCAGACTGGCGTAGTATGCCAGCAGTCGCGCAATCACCGTGTCGTCATGTTGACCCGATGGCGCTTCATAGGTGTATAAGCCGGTGCTGGTCTGTGAACTGCGAAAGATGCGCAGTTCGTGATTGGCAGCTTTGTTTTCCAGCAGTTTCAATCCACTGGTATGCAGACCTTCATAGAAAGTATTGACCAGCGACGACTTGCCCTTATTGCTCATGGAATAGGCTTCAAGCGATGCGTCCAGTCCGGCGTCGTCCATTTCATCCTGCAAGGCTTCTACGTTGGAAGACGCGCTGTTCTTTTCGGCAACGACATATTCCACCCGCCACTCTTGAAGGCGTCGAATCATTTCCGCGCGAATGTCGCCATAGCGCATGTGCTGCCAGCGCTCAATCAATACCTCGCGGTTGGCGGTGCTGTCCATGATGCACAGCGTGCTGTAGTCGCCACTTTGCCCCCAGTCGATACCAGCAACATGCCGATGTCCATCGACAGGCTCGTGTTGCTCTGGTAGATAAATGGCATGGTCGAAGTTCCCAAAGACCGTACCACCACTGGTTAAAAAACATTTTTCCGGGTCTTCCGGGTATTCCTGAAAGAATTTTGTTGGGTTGGTCAGGAACTCGCCCTGTTTGGCGCGTCGCCATTTGATTTGTTCCGGCGTTAATCCGTGCCGCTGCACCAGCGCCTGTTCTTCATCGGTGTACACCAGACGCTCGCCGGGTTCGAGAGGTAGTTGATAGCGCTCATCCCACCACCACGCATAGAAGTGCAGTTTCCAGATGCCTTCACCGCGTAATGCTGCCATGCACACATCATAGAAAAATCCCTGCGCACCGTTGGCGGTGCTTTCCAGTACCACCTGTCCGTATCCCAGTGGGATGGACTGCATGATACCGGCAAGCAGTTCATCAGCGTCTTTCCAGTACGCTACCTCACTGCCATGCAGATAGTTGAGTGTGCCACCGCGACCAGCAGAAGTATTGCCAGCGGTGGCAATCATAATTTCAGAATAGGTATCCGGGTAAGTCGTCGTTGTTGCGTTATCCAATCCACGACGCGGCTTTAAATGTGCTGGCAGTTCGTTGTAAAACAACTGTGCCATGCGCCTGAGCTTTTGTGTGGTTGCGTCGTCGTGCGCCAGTGTTGCACCACCGATAGCGCTGGTGATCGCGGCAACGAACATATCTGCCTGAATACAGGTGCTAAACCCGATTTGACGCGCCTTAAGCAGCAGATCGCGCCCTGTCCGATTCGCCAGAAAGTGCGCCTGCGCTCGTTTGGGCTTGTAAGGAATAAGCTGTTTGTGGTCGTCCAGAATGCGCAGGTGATGCGGTATCTGTTCCAGTGACATTCTACGACGCGCTTTATCCAGCCTGTACTGAACAGATGCATCCTGAAGATATGCCGGTAACATCACACCTCGTCGTTCACAACCACCGCGACACCTGCTAGCTTAAACAATTCCTGTGCCAGCGAGTCGTCAAACGCTTCTGCCAGTACCTCGTAAGGCAAATTCCCGGCGCGAATGTCTTCAATCGCCTGAGAACGCCAGTCGTCAATTTGCACCCGGTCAATAAAGATTTTGCGCCACTTGCCCAGTAGTTGCAGCGCCTTCTGTGGGTCATGCAATTCCAGCTTGAAGGTATGCACTTCACTGTCTTCCGTAGTGACAGTGGTTTGCTCAATGCGCTTAATCAGACCTGTTCTACCAGTGGCGCGCGCTTTCACCCAGTCAATGCCGCCGGTGGTTTCGTCGTAAATATCACCGATGTCACCGCGTGCATGTTCGGTCAAACGTGCGAGGATTTCATTTGCAGACATGGCATGTTCTGCCATACGCGCGTCAATGGCACTGGCAATCTCAGGTATTCTCAAGTTCTCGTAGGCAATTTGAGCAAGCGTGGCATCGTTGCCAGAATACCCTGCCATACGTGCAGCAGCAGTGCCGTTGAATCCACAAACAAAATAAGCGTCTACAAATGCCTGTCGTTTGCGGGTAAGTTTTCGTGTTGCCATTGCGATACCTTTTAAAAAAACAACTGACAGCAATCCCGATGAGGTGCGCATAACGGTAGAAGGTCAGGATGCAAACGGTAATCGGTCGAACATCAGGGAGGCTTTTATGTGTCGAGTGAGATTGCTGTCAGATTGTTCACAGTGTTGGGAGCATCCATGTGGATGCTCGTTGATTTATGCATCGTACAACCCGCGAGCGAACAATGTCCACGCGCGTTTCTTCTCGGTATTCAGGTCACGCAGTGTGGAGTTGCCACTATCGCCATTGGCGTTATTGGCGTCGTCAATGTTCCACATGCCAAAGTAATCCAGCAGACCACCAACGTGATACGCCAGATAGTACCAGACCGCATCCTGTCCAAGCAGGATAGTGTCGCCGTCCCACGTGTCACCGATGCTGGCATCGACTGTGACCTGCGTGGTGCTGCTGTATGAGGAAATCACCCGGACTTCATTCTGAGTGATGTTATACACCAGCCACCCTGCCATGTTGGAATTGAACGTTGCCGCTGTCGTGATGAGCGTCGTACCGCTGCTGCTGGCAGATACCGTGCCGGTGATGTCGATGGCAATCATGATGTCATCGCCATCCCAGGTATCACCAATGGTGTCTGAGACGGTGACCGTCGTCGCGCTGGTGTACGCACTAATGGTCGTGCTCGTGCCATCGGTCATGTTGTAGACTTTCCAGCCTACCATTTCCGACAGGAAGATATTGCCATCTGCGACCATCGTCGTGCCGGTACTGCTGGCAGATGCGTTGCGCGATACCGGATTGGTCGCGCTGGTCATGTGGATGTCTGTTTCGCTGTATCCGACGTGCATCGGGACACCGCGATAATTGGTCAGTGCCTTGAAACGATTGACTTGCGTGACGATGCTGCTATCCGGCAACCACTCACTGGCAACGAAGTGTTCCCAGTGAGCCTGCATATGGACACCATCAATGGGTATCCCGGCGTCATTCAGGCTGTCTACAAGGTCATACAGCGCGTCACCTTTCCAGTGACCCGCCTTCTCGCCGCGAAACTCTGCAATCACCAGCTTGCTATTCGGAAAGATGCGATGCGCTTCAATAAAGGCGTATTCAATCCATGCGCGGCTGCTGGTCTGTGTGCCAGTCGTGCCGCTGTCGTTAAATTTGTACGACCACTGATGGTCTTGCCTTAGCGGTCTGCCGTTTGTCACGGCTTCGGTCTGACTGGTCACGAGGATTTCATTGCAGACCTCAATAATTTGCGGGTCATTCCAGCCATTCGCATCGATACGATCTTTGAGTGCCTGAATGCGCCGGGTGATTTCTGCCTGCGCAGCGGCTACTGTGTCGTCAATCTCGTTGTCGATGTAACTATTGTCGCTGTGCCAGAACAGCGGATGGAAATTGACCGTGATACCGGCAGCGTGTGCAGCGGTCATCAACTGGTCAAACGGTGTCCAGTTCGGTGAACCAATGCCAGAGAAGTACAGTGTGCTGTACTTGATTGCATTTTCTGTTGCCCATACGGTGAAGTCGGACGTTGCCACCGCTTTAAAGGCAGAAGACTCGCTGTCGTAAGCGTTGCCAATAGCGACGCCAATTTGTGTGCCGTTTGCCGCGCCTAAATACCGCAGTGTGGCATATTCGTAAATAGGAGGGTCATAGACCCGCGCCACTTCAGCAGCAGTAATCACGCGATTGAACAATGCCCAGTGCGATAGCGCGACGTCAATCGCGCTGCCACTGCTATTGCCGATACGCAAAGAGAGCGTGCCGGTCAGTGATGGTGTGCCAACACCGGTATCTGTGCCATCTGCCGCGCCATCCAGATAATACGCAATCGCGTTACCCGGCTGATTGAACGCTACTGCACCCATGCGCCACACAGAATCGCCAGTAATGGTCGTCGGATTGTTGGTATCCGTTACCGTCTGACTGACCATGTACGACTGGAACTGCGCTGTGGTAACGAGTACCTGCTGCAAAAATTGATTGTTGGTCGGTGACGCTTCCCGGAACTGCCACAGGGCGCGACCGACGCTTGTCCAGCTAATGCCGGAATTGCCGCGAAAGAAAAACAGGACGCTCCATGTTGTGCCACCGAAGACATTCCGACTGTTGGTGTCGGTAATGTCGATATATTGAGTCGCGTCCGTGATTGCGACTGCCGGACTTCCATCCGGCGCGGTCTGTGCATTGTAGCCAATTGTACCACCACCGGCTTTTGCAGCCGCCGTGCGACTGTTGCCGGAGCTATCTGCGAATGTGCTGGATGTTTCGTTCAGGCGACGGTAATCATACGGCACAAGATCAAGGATGGTCTGTGCGAGATACGATTGCAGGATGTCAATGCTGATGGTCGCGTAATTTGACCATGTGCCACTGCTGTCCTGTACGCGCCATGTAAACGAATCAGAAGTCGTTGAATTGGTGTCTGGCGTGTAGGTGATGTCGCCTGTTGTGCCATTGACGCTGGTGCTGCCATAAGTGGCATCCGTGCCAATTTCTACCGTCGTCCAGTCGATGGTGCCGTCAATGTCTGCTGCCAGCGAAAGCGCGGACAGGGCAAACACAACAGCGTTGTTCTCGAAAGTATCTGACGCCAGATTGTACGCGATGGGCGCGTCACTAACGGCGGTGACGGTGACCGCGACGGTCTGAGTATTGGATTGCAAATTGTTTGCATCGAACACATACACATCAAACGAATCAGATCCGTTCCAGTTGGTGTCGGGTGTATAGGTGATGACGCCGGTCGATTGATTGATGCTGATGCTGCCATTCGACGGTGTGGTCGTGACGATGCTGCCACTGGTAGTGCGCCGTGCGGTGCCGTCCGGTGACGAATAATACGTGTCCACATCAATCGTGCCATCCGTATCTTCGTTCGTCGTCAGGCTCATGCTGGCAAGCACTGGATTGTCTGCGACGGCGTTAATCGTGACGGTGATTTCAGCGACGTTTGACCACGCGCCAACACTGTCCTGCACCCGGATACTAAATGTATCCGCGCCGTTTTGATTGGCAGTCGACACATAACGAATAGAGCCGTTGCCGGGTGTATTAAGTTGCAGTGCGCCTTTGCCCGGTGATACCGTCGCTTCCAGTGTTGCCCAGTTCGCTGCGTTGCTTTCCGGGTCAGTGTACAGCGCCGACACATCTAAATCGTAATTGGTGTCTTCATTGGTGCTGAAACTATCCGTAGTCAATACCGGTGAATCATTGACTGCTGTCACAGTGACACTGACCGTCAACTGATTGCTGGTGTTGCCCTGACTGTCTTCCACTGTCACGGTGAAGCTGGTCGTACCGTTCCAGTTCGATGCCGGTGTTACGCGAATTTGCCCGTTGCCAGGCGTGTTCAATTCCAGCGTGATATTTGCAGGTGTGCCAATTTGGGTCAGTGTTGCCCAGTTCGCCGCGTCGCTGTCTGCATCGCTGTAGCTGAGCGTGAGTGTCGTCGGCGTGTCCTCATTGAACGTCATCGAAGACGCGCTAAGGACAGGCGCACTGTTGCCGCCGACTGCCGCGTTCTGCGGATTTAAAAATAAAATGTGACGGGCATATGCCATCCATCACCGCCTGACCGTTTCAACGCGCACCGTCACCGCGTCGGTAATGTTATTGCCGCCGCTGGCAATGGCAATGTTGAGACGACTGTTGATGTATGGGCGAAAGTAGACTGTGAGTGCCGTTCCATCCGATTCAACGCCATCCAGAAATGGTGCAAGCACACTGTCTGTATTGGTATTCACGCTCAACAGTTCCCGCTGCAAGCCTTCCAGTTCGGTGACGGTGACCACCGCAGTACCGGCAACGGAGCCGTCAAAGGTCAAGCCTATGCCTTCGAGAATGCCTTCCAGTTTGCTGGTCTGGTGACTTCCTGCACCGCTGCCGTTTGTTGAGAGTTTGTATTCAGGCATGTTGAAATATCCTTATGCAGGTGTCCGCAGCTATGGAAAATGGAAGATAAAACAGGGTGAAATATTCAGAAGTGGAATTACTCGTTATTCACAACAACTGGCACTCCGGCGAGTCGGAATAGCTCCTGTGCCAGTGTGTCGTCAAACGCTTCTACCAGTGCCGCGTAGGGCAGCGTACCGGCGCGAATGTCTTCGATTGCCTGACTGCGCCAGTCATCAATTTGCACCCGGTCAATGAAGATTTTGCGCCACTTGCCCAGGAGTTGCATTGCCTTCTGCGGGTCGTGCAGTTCAATTCTAAAGGTGTGAGTTTCACTGTCCTCTGTTGTGACAGTGGTCTGTTCGATTTTTTTAATGAGCGCTGTCTTGCCGAGTGCGCGTGCTTTTTGCCAGTCGATTGCGCCGGTGGCTTCATCGTAAATATCACCCATGTCACCGCGTGCGTGATCCGTCAGGCGTGCCAAAATTTCATTAGCGGACATGGCATGTTCTGCCATACGCGCGTCAATGGCGGCTGCAATCTCAGGTATTCTCAAGTTCTCGTAAGCAATTTGAGCAAGCGTAGCATCGTTGCCGGAATACCCTGCCATACGTGCAGCAGCAGTCCCGTTGAATCCACAAACGAAATAAGCGTCGATAAACGCCTGGCGTTTGCGCGATAATTTCTTTTCAGCCATACCACACCATCCAGAATTAAAAAAAACAACCAGCGGTGTTCCCGGTGAAAGTGACTAACGTAACAGGGTGCAATACATCAGGACATCAAAAACATCAGGAAGGTTCGGGAGGCTTATACCAGATGGAACGGGAACGCCGCCGGGCTGTTCACAATGGGTAAACGCAAAAAGCACCGCTATAGTCGGTGCTTTCGCGCCTGCTGTGCTTTGGACACACAACAGAAAAACTGATCAATAGACTGTACATTAATTAATGCAGACGTTCCGGGACTTGCACCCGAAAGCAGGCTCGTTCCTGCGTCTGTCAGATGGTAGGTCATCACCCGCTGCACTACCGACCTGAACTGTCGGATTTAGCATGTCGCAGTGTCAGGACTTGCACCTGACCACCGGCTTGTGCCAGTACACTTGCTGCGATAAAACAGTTACATGAGGTTCACCCGGAATAAATATATACCTCTGTCGCAATTATCGTAAACGAACATCCGTGCGATTGTCAAGTAATTTACGTCAAATTGCTTTGCTGTGCGCCTTCATCTTATGACACACCTTGCACTCGCTGCGTCTACCGCGTCTGCCTCTGTTGCGAGAATCGCGGCTAAACGCGGTTTCGATCTTCCACCGTCCGCACGCTGAGCAATGCAGGAAGTCCGAAGGTGGCTCAAATTCCTGCGATGCAAACTGCGGACGCGCCATATTCAGCAGTGCCTTCACTTCGGTGACACGTGGCGTCAGGCATGATTGAATGGTGTCTGACCCATGAATCAAAATCGCCTCGTCGCCGGGTTCCATTACCGCTGTCCCGTGCGGTTTTGTTGTGAGATAAGAACTGTAATCGCGTGCCATTTGAGAACCTGCATAATCAACAGTTGAGTACAATTTTAGCACATTTGTTTTACAGGTGTGTATTAGTTCGGTTCGTTGCTTCCAATTCCCGGCAACGCAATCATCTGATCAGTTTCGCTTGCCAGCAACATTAAACACGCCGGGCATGATGGCAAGGCAGATTCAGATGCAGGGATAAACGAGGTGTTATCGTTTAACATGCCGCATAGCAGCACTACGTTTTTTGAAGCATAAGCATGCGTCCAGCGATTGTGCATAATTGTCAGCACAGATGAAATATCAGATGTGTTGGATGGTTGTGTTTCGTCAGCAATCCAATCGTATCGTTGTTTTACGTGGGCAACAGCCTTTCGTTTCTGTGGATAGCAAACATGAATATGTCCACCCAATTCATGAATATCCAGCGCGATAACGGCGTGCCAGCCTTTGTCGCCTTTCCATGTGATACCCGTAGTGTTCCGGTGCTGAAATTCGAATACGAGATGCCCATCTGGTAATATTTTTGCTGTGTATTTTGACATTCTTTCACCTCACATCGTTAATCACTTAAAATCGAAGTTGTTGAATAAGTGTTATGCAAATAACCTCAATTGTTCATACAATGGTGGTTGCGGGTCTACTCTCATAAGCGCCTGTTTGCTGAAAATCCAGCGCAGTAATTTACGTTCTTTTGTGACCAGTGGCGACAGTCGAAAGCCTGCTTTCATGAAACAAAACCCGTGTATTGTTTTCCCGTGTACCTTTACGCCACGAACGTGACGCGGGTCAACAAAACTGTGCATTCCGTGTATCGGCAATTCGCACCAAAAATAACGGGTAATAGCTACCGCCTCTCGGATAAGCAATGACGACTGAATACCAGATTCGTTCCTGAAATACGCGTTATTCCAGTAGTCCATGCCGTCTGCACGCGGCTTATCCAGATTTGCACCCGGCGCGGGTCGTTGCGATACCCACAACGCAGCAGCTGTACCGTCCGATTTTGGGATGATTAGCACTACAGTTTGACCGGGTGCGGTAAACATCTTTGTTCCGGGCGTCTGTCTGCTATAATGTCGATCTGCCAGCAGTCTTGCGCGGGTATCTCCTCGATTTGTTAAATACCAGTGTTGTTTACTTATCATACTCAACCTTTCCCAGTTGCCATTCCAGCCAGTAGTCGCGTTACCTCGCATTCCGCAATACATCCACGATGGCACGCAGATGTTTAATCATAAGGTGGTCTTGCCCTTTTTCTGACCAGAAAGATTTGTATCTTCCATATTCATAGTAATACAGATACCCGTTCGATTCAGTCGGCATAGCACTATCTGCAATTGCCTCACACGCCTTTACCAGTGCATCGTATTTCTTCTGAAGTTCGGACTGCGCCTCAACACGCGCGGCAAGTTCCACTTCCTCAACTTCACTCTGCACAGCTTTTAAGGTGCGTTCTGCTTCATCGCGTGTCGGGTGTGTGGATATGATTTCATCGTATTCACTGCCGCGATGGTAAACGCCGAAGTGATGTCCTAATTCGGGTACTTCCACTGCCTCAATATAGTATTCAAGCCGCAACATTTTTACACACCCTTCCTAATCTTCAGTACGCTTATTTTCTACATCAATGATTTTCTCAATTGCATCTACCGATTCCTGGTATGTTTTCGCCATCACCTTAATGGCTGAAACATTGACTGAAAATATCAGGCGCGTGAGTTCCGGCAAAGATGTCTCCGGGATGATGGTAATGTGCCATTTGCGTGCAAATTTTCGGTATGCAGCAGCGTCCGGCGATGACTCAACGAACGCGATATAGGCTGATTCAAATTGTTCAGGCGTGCAGCGATTCGCGCGTAAAAAGTCCTGCTTGTATTGCTTCCAGCGTGCCTCAAGTATGGCGTACATATTTCCTACCCTCTTTTCTTCCAGCATGTTTCACAGTATCGCTTTTCACCGTCACTGTGCAGGTGCATGGCGGGTGTGCCACACACCTGACACGTCATCATGGACAACTGGTGCGGTTGCGATTCGGTCGATTTACCGGTCAAACTGCCATAGACAGAAAAGGCTTTATGCAAATCGCTAACTGTCAATCTATCCTGATTTTCCGATGCAAACATAAAAGTGCATTCATCAGGTGCGTAAACACACAGTTCGTCATCCATCAAACAACGTTCAACATCGCTATCCATCGCCGCATACGCAAACGGTTTCAGCGCATCAAGCGCGTTGGATAGCTTTACTTCCAGTTCCGCAATCCGCTGGCGCAGGTGTTGCTCAGTCAATTTGCTGGTATCCGGCGCATCGCTGTCCGGCTCGTAGTGATTATTCATATGCCACCTCACGCGACACCTCAAGCTCACTCACATCTACTACGCCCTGCTGGATGGCAATCACCACCGCACTGACGCGATTCCGCACGCCCAATTTTGCCAGAATATTGACCACGTGATTTTTCACGGTCTGCGTGGCAATACCGAGTTGCTGTCCAATTTCGTCATTGGATAGTCCCTGCGAGATTAAACGCAGCACCTCGTGTTCACGCATAGTCAGTTGATCTATGTGGTCGTATGTTTTGTTGTTCATGCAATCACCTTCTTTCTACTACGGTCTCGTTTCCGTTGTGGTGGCGATAAATAAAACAGCCGTTCCGCACGCGCCAGATTCACCTCTGGCAACGTCTGTGCCTCGCTCTGGATGATGTAGTGGGTATGCCAGCCCATGATATAGAGATAAAGCGCCAGCATCCGGCAGGCTTCCCGGCGGCGTCTTTCGGTGCGAACATCGACCACACCGAACAATCGGTCACGGTAGTACAGGATATATTGAGCATGTCCCTGTAACAGACTTACCCGCTCTAAGCGCCAGTACACGCAGGTCAGTGCCTGGTTGTATCGCAGCCGCACGATCTGCCGTTCCAGATCAGCGACTACCGGTGGATGCCATTGCCAGCGGTGCAGCGTGATCATATCCCGCAGAAACACAGCGCGTTGTCGAATATCACGCGGCGATTTTGGTGATGACGAGAATCTCAGCGGCAGCTTATTCGTCTTCATATTCATCGTCATCACTCACCATCCCGCCACCCATATATCGTTCGAGTGTCTTGACGACACTCTGCGGTACGTTCACCTTTTTCTGGCGCCCACCAGTGCGCCTGCCACCACCGGCAAATGCGCCACTTTCAAGCTGTTCCATAAGCCATTGAAGTGCGTCTTTGATGTCCAGAACATCCTGAGCATTCACCGCGACTTCCCGCACGGGCAAGCCCATATCCTCAGTCAACGCCACTGCTTCAACTGCCCACTGCCGCAGCGACAATCCTTGCTTCCGGTATGCCTCTAAGCGTTCCATCGCCCAGGCTTCGTCCGGGTTGTCTGGATGAAGCCTGAATTGATAGAGCCGGGATTTTTCATCCGGCGACTTCTGCTCGCGTGGCTGGTGATTGCCTGATTTATGACTGCCCATGATTCACCTTACCGTTTTTTCGCCAGTTGTCGCGCCAGCTTTGTAGATGCTGCTTTCATGCCAGGCAGCATTTTCAAACCACCACGACCATTCGCTTCCAGCATTTTGGCGCGTGATTCAGCGGTGCGAATAGCGCCACGCTCGTAAAATTTCGGAAAAACCTGTTTGCAAATTTCCAGGTACATCAAACCGCTAACACCACCGGTCAATAAAACACGGCGTACACCAATCAAATTGCCACCAAACTGCTTAACCGCATCCCGTGCGGTGCGAATGACCGGTGCAATAGCTTGTTGATAAAGGCTGCTGCAATCCAGTTTCTCGCCACCTGCCAGTATGAGACTATGCTCAGGGTCAAGAAAAATTTCGTGGATCAATTCACGTGGTAAGCCATCTTCATATTCGGATACCAGTTCACGGTACTGATGATCAAAAATGCGCTTAAACGTGTTGACTGCTGTATTGCCGCCGATTCGGGTGCTGTCCATAAGGTGGTCGTAATCAACCACACCATCTTCCACATACGCCAGATCGAGCGTGCCACCGCCCAGATCAAAAACCAGCGTTTTTCCAGAAAAATCAAGGTCTTTATAAAGCTGTCCATCCGGCGCAATCGTGGCATTCATCACACCACCCACGATTTCATCATAGGTGTTGACGAATTCCACCTTCACAGATTGCTTTGCCCCATTGCACTCAATGTGCCATGTTCCAATCACCGATCGCATAAGGGAATTTCTGTGTTGCAAATCAGCGGGTGGATGCGCCAGCAGTGCATTAACCACTTCTGGAACCTGACCTTTAAACAGACGCAGCATCCCGGCGATGAAGAGGATGCCATAATAGTCTTTCTCATATTTCTGGCGCCCTCTCAGCGGGTCAAAGGTCGGGTTGTAGTTGAATGCCTCATCGCCCGTTACGAAGTAGCGACCATTCCATTTGATGAAATACCAGGCATCAGTATTTTTATGCCGGTAACACAATTCTTCGTAGTCTGCCATGCTGATTTCTGCAAGCGCATGTGTGAAGTGCTCGACATGCAACGTATCATCTTTATCCGTTGCCAGCTTGAAGCGAGCATTACCCCCATCGCAGACAACATTCACATTTCCATTGGCAAAACCCAATGCTTTACGGACTTCTTTATCTGGTTGTGCAGTTTTCATGTGATTACACCCTGTTTATAGTCTATATTCAGCCTGTAATCAGGTTAGCAGATGTGCAGGTGGTCACATGCACATTTGTTCTTTGTGTGGTACTCAGTCGCTTTTTAAGTTCCTGCCACTTCGCACTTTTCGCAATCTTCGCTTCTGGTCGATGCAGCATCTCAGCGTTCATTTGCGCCCATGCATTGACGCCTTCTTCGGTCATGCGATAGCCGTGCGGCACAGATTCGGCGTGTCCGGCGTCAATCAGGTGCTGGATACCATTACCGACAAATGGCGCGGGTAGATAAGCGTCGCCTTCAAACCATGATTTGTAGAGTTTCATGTAAACACATCGGACATCGAAATCGTTGTCAGTAAGCGATCTAAGCATTAGAGCAACCTTGGTTGTACAATGAGTTCGTTATCACCAATGACTGTAATTCGGTCTAATGACAAATCGCCTGCAACATTGTTGCCCGATTCACCATCTTCCCAACCGTGTGGATAGATTCCCAGTGACCACATTTCGCGAATACGAGCTTCCTCTTCTGTGTTGATCAGGTCAACTCGCGCACGTCGCTGAATATCCAGTACACGTTCTAAGCCGTATTCGCGTCCCGCCATTGTCAACGGACCCAACCGCTGCCCGTTCTTTCCATACGTTCCATCTTTGCGTGTTTCCGGGCTGGCTTTACGCAGCCGCCACTTCGCCTTTTTCAGTTCCCGGAACAGCGGTTTGAGTTCCAGCAGTGGAGCAAGATGCGCCCACACCGGATTTTTCACGATGTTTTCGAGTGCCACATCTTTGCTGGCAAGATTGCAGCCAATGCACCCGGTACGCCCTTCATCGTTACCATAGGCAACGGCAATATCGCCCAGATAGTCATACCCATGACCACCGGCATTCTCAAATCCCAGGACGCGATTGATATACACATCGCTCCACGCCTCATACAGCCAGTCCCACACGTAACATTGTCGCCAGTGAACCAGCGGGGCAAGTGTGTCTGCAACGTGCGTTGATGGCTTTGCCTGAAACCAGCCCTGACCGCACTCCCCATCTTTTGTGCTGCACGAAATAGCAATGCGCCCATCCCGCGCTGCCGATTCGCCCTGACGAACACCCGTCAGTTGCAGGAACTTTTCACCGGTCTGTTCGTAGACCGCTGTTAGTTCCGCTTCCATTGGTTCGATTTTTAGTTGTGAGGTGCACCAGCGAAATGTATTGCTAGGCGGTGGCACGCCACGTCCGAGCATGTAGACATAAAAACGGTCATCCAGCACGGGTTTGACCATGCGAGCATCTACGCCTTCACTGCGTAGTTCCGTCAGGAAACGATCAGCAGTAGTCCACAGCGGCGTGAGTTCCTGACGGGTATCGGCATACAGCACGAACAGCTTTTCCGGCGCTTTGACGAACCCGTTGCGGATTGACCAGCGCACAAAGGACACGGTAGCGCTGCTGTCCTTGCCGCCACTGTAGGCGATGCACCAGTGACGATAATTTGCGCCATAGGCGTTCAGGCTGGCAATACTCAGGTCAATGGCGTCCCGCATGGAGTCGCGCTGATTTTCAAATAACGATGGTTGTTTGACTTTCACGATTTATGTCCTTTGCAATCAGGCAGTAGCACCGCCACTGCCTGAGATGGTTGACTACGCTTCTACTTCGATACCGGCAAATTCAAACAGCGATTGCCCGCGCATCCGTGCCGCATTGTTCAGGTTACGGACAGCGACCCGGTAGTAGTTCGGGTTCAACTCAATGCCGATGAACTTGCGGCGAAGGCGCACCGCTTCATACCCTTCACTGCCAATCCCGGCGAACGGGCTAAACACGGTATCGTCCGGGTTGCTCCACATGCGAATGCAGCGCTCAATTAAATCCAGTTGCAAAGGGCAAATATGACGCTCGTCTTCATTGGCTTTTGCAACACCGGTGTTCAGGACGTTTGTTTCGCGAATTCCATACCAGCAGCTGCGTGCCCATTGAATCCAGTCGTCTTCACTCATCTCGCCGTTCTGGTAAGGCTGTACGGGTTCAGGATTGTCGCCTGGCTTTTTGAACAGCAGCAGGTAATCGGTGTGCATCGGTGCCAGTGCGGTGGCATCGCGTTTGCCAGTGACGAAAAGTAGATCAGTGTCTTTGTTGCGGGTAGCGACCAGTTGCGGATTTTTGTCGATGGTGATGCGTGCGCGATAAATCCACCCGGCGTCAATGTACCGGCGCACGATCTCGTCGCTCAGTGGGTCGAGTCCGCGATAGCCATCTCGATTGGCATAGGTCTTGATGTCCTGAATATGAACTGCTGCCAAACGACCCGGCATGGTGATGCGCAGATTTTCCCGGATGATGTAGTTGTAGTGTTCGAGAAATTCATCCTGCGACTGCGAATTGCCTAAATCGCGTTCGGTGTTGCTGTAGATATAAATCGTGCTGCCAAACGGCGGTGAATAGACCGATAAGCCGATGCTGTTATCCGGGATTTCGGTCATTCGTTCACAGCTATCACCAAGCATCATGGTGTAGCGGTCTGTGACGGTATCGTCGGTACGGTACTGGAATGTTTTTTCGCTCATCTGCATGATTTCCTGTTGGCTATATTCGGCACTGGCTTCAATCAAAGCGCCGGTCATGGCGCGTGCTTCCTGTCCCTTCTTTTCCACACTTTGCCAGATGGACATTTCCTGCTGGCTAATCACCACATAAACGTTGACACGATCTGCCATTTGACCAAAACGTTGAATACGCCCGACTGCCTGGTAGAACGATTCCCATGAGTAATCAATGCCGAAGAACAACATATTGCGGCACTGCTGCATGTTGACACCCATGCCAGCGATGGATGTTTTGGTAATCAGGACGCGCGTCTTACAGGTGGTAAAGTCCTGAATTGCCTGTACTTTTTCATCCAGCGGTAGACTTCCGTGTAAATTAACGCTGTTTGGGATATGCTCGTTGAGGTGCTGCGCTTCCTCGTTGAGACCTGTCCAGACAATCCATTGTTCGTCGCTGGAGCTTGTGAGAGAGATTGCCAGCGATAAACGGTCTTGAATGGTGGAACGTCGCACCTTTTTCGCGTCGGTCGCGCTGATCGCGTCCGCACTAAATCCGGGCAACATGCCTGCCGGTGTATAATCTGCGTCTACAGTCAACACCTGAATATTGAGTTCCGGCAGTTCATAGCCAGCGTCATCAAAGCCCAGGTCAGATGGCTTGCGAATGGCAACTGACCACGATGCCAGCCAGCGATAGAATTGCTTCACTGCGTGTTTTTTCAGTCGGTATTTTCCGGGACTGTCACCACCTTTACTGTTTTCGTGAATAAAGAACACGCTGGTCATTTGCCGGGATAACATCACGCCCAGGAACTCTGCGTGATTGCCAATTTCCTGAATGTCGTTTGGCGCCGGCGTCGCAGTACACGCCAGACGGTACGGTGTCTGTTTGAACATGCCAATCAGTCGTTTTTTGGTCGTCCCGCTGAATGATTTCAATATGCTGCTTTCATCCAGCACTACCGCGCCAAATTGCGTCGCATCGAAGTGTTCGATCATTTCATAGTTGGTGATGCAAAATTGCATCTCTGGTGTGACCTGCGATTGATTGCGCACATAATGAACCTGAATGCCCAGGTACTTTTCCGCGATAGCGACGGTCTGCTGAGCCACTGCCAGCGGTGCGACGATCAGCGTGCGTTCGTCAATCTGGCGCATCCACTCGCACTGCATGATCGTCTTGCCCAGTCCGACGTCCGCAAAGATTGCCGCACGTCCTTTGCGCACTGCCCATGCGACAATGGCTTTCTGAAAGCCGAATAATGCCGGATGCAGGTCAGAAGCCTCGACGCGTTTACCGGTATCTGGCGCGGTCACTTTCTTGCTGTTCAGGAATTCTGCATAAGTGGTCATGCTAATCACCTGCCTCTGATAGTTCGATTGATTCGGTCATTTCGCCTGCCAGCATAACGCGGTGTCCGGTGCGTACCAGCATCCCGGCAAATCGTCCGAGGTTGGTGTTGCCGGACAACGGCTCTGTACTGACCACATGGCACATCACCACGCGATGCCGGGTTGCATCAATCAAAACGAGCTTTTCAGCCGTATTCAGGTGTGATTGCACCTCATTCCCTGTTTCCGCTTTGTTTTGACGCCGTTTGGCGCGTTTCCCTGCCTGTTTTGCGCTCATCTGTTCTGCATCTCCTCTCTGATTTCGTTTGCTATATCCTGCCAGTAATCATCGCAAAAGCCTCTTTGCCAGCTAAACTGCCGGGTATCCGGGTGGCGACGACGGAATTTTGTTATGGTGGCGTGCTTCTCACGCCGAATGCGCGGCGTGTAAGCATCCATCGGGCGCATACGCGGTCTGCGCTTCCGGCGTCTGCCGCGTTTGGCACGCTGCTTTTGCACGTCATTGGTGTGGCTCATCACAGCACCTCCGTCAGTCGTTCAATCTCATTGAGCGCGGCGGTTGCCTCATGCTCAACGCACAGTTCGATCAGGCGCTTCCAGGCGGTAAAGAGTGCATCCTCATCAGCGGTATCATCGTGGCAATCAGCGATGCCCAGTGCAGCTGCTCGCTTCATCACCGCTGATTCATCCATACCGCACAGTCGCCACCAGTTTTTGCCCATCGTGAACGCCAGCAAAAAATTCGGCATATTTTGGTGTGCCTGATAAGTCTCAAACAAACAATCCTGTGCTGCCTGTACCTCTTTTTGCTGCTGCTGTTCGTTACCACGCACTGCCAGATAGAGATGTCGCAGTGCGATGGTCAGGTATTCGCGTGTACGGGTAGCGCTGGTCTGACGCAATGCGTGGTTCACCTGTTGAATGGTTGCCAGCGTGAGGTTGTTCCAGTTCATCGAATCATCTCCTCATATACCAGTCGTTCGCGGTCAAAGGTGAAGTCAAAGACCTTGCCAGTATTGGTGCCGTTGCGGTCTTTCAGGACATACATGCGTGTTTTGTCGAAGTCCAGGCTGGATACACCCTTGTCATGATATGAGTGCCGGTAGAGTCCCAGTACCATGTGTGCATCGCGCTGTACCGCTGCGCTTTCGGACAGGTCATAAAGCGTAGGCTTCTTGTTCTTCCGGTTCTTCACTTCCTGACTGTACTGGTGCATCACCACCAGCGGCACAGCGTGGTCTTTTGGGAACTTCACCAGCTTGGTCATGATGCTGGCAACATCCCGTGCACGGGTTTCGGTTGGCTCATCTGCCTGCATCAGCCACAATCCATCAATGAAAATCACATCAGGCACTGCCTGTGCCATCAGGCGCATCGCCCGGCGCTGGAATTCGACTGGTTTCAGGGCGGTGTATTCGTCGATGATGTCGAGCTGCCATTCGCTGATGTCGGCAATTGCCTTCACATAGGCGCTGCGCTGCGCGTCGGTGAATTGCATGTTTTTGAAAGTCAGCGGTGGAATACCGGTGGTCATGGTCAGGAAGCGGCTCATCAACTGCGCCTGCGTCATTTCCAGACTGAAAACAACCACCCGCAATCCGATCAGCATCATGCGGTAGATGGTACTGAGCATGAAACTGGTCTTGCCCTGTCCGGCACTGCCAGCGACGATAACGGTCTCTTCCTTGCCCAGTCCACCGGTCATGCTGTCAAAGTGCTGAAAGCCGGTCAACACAGCAGGAATTTGACCCGCTTGCATCCGGTGTTCCAGCGTGTCGTAAAAAGTACTGGCGATAGACAGCATGTTTGAGGGTTTCATCTGGATGCGATTGCTGGCATTCAAAATGGCAACGTCCGCAGTATTGATGACCGATTCGATGTCGATTGCGCGATTGCGCACTGCCGCGCGGATTTTGTCGGTGGCGTCCATCAACCGCACCCGGATAGCGCCCTGCAAGACGCGTCGGGCATATTCCTCGACATTGGCAGCGTTGATTGGATGCACCATATAATCTGTGACCAGTTTCATCAGGTCTTCTGCTGGATAAGCGTTAAAGGCTTTGACCTTTGAAAGCTCGTCACTCACGGTCAGAGGGTCAATGGCTTCACCGCGTGTCATCAGCGCTTCAAAGGCGTACCACACATTCAGATTCTTCAGGTCGCAAAAGTCACCTGCCTGCACCATTTCAGCAACGTCATAGAAGGCTTCTGGATTGAACAAAATCGCGGCAATTAGCGATTTTTCCGCTTCCAGGCTGGCAAAGTCTGCCAGGGCAATTTCCGGCGTCTGTTTTGCCAGTCGAATGACCGCCTCGCGTCGATTAGTCTGTGGTTTTGAAGCGCGTGTCGTTCGCATTGGTCTTCTCCAAAAGGCGTTCAAAAGCTACACGGATTTCAGGGTCAGAAATTTCAGCCGATGAATTCAGATCGCCACTGGCAGGAACAGTCTCTTTTTCGACTGCACCGGTGCGTGTGCGCCACAGGTCGTAGTCCTCACTCTGTCGCCATTCCAGCACCAGCGACTGCAACTTTGCACCATCCTGCGGCGGGTTCAGATTGCTCATCACCAGCGCGTGCCAGTCGTACATCTCAGCGAGTTCATCAGGTAAAGGCACCGGGTCAAGTTCTTGCAGTGCTTTTGCCACCTTGCCAATCCGACTGGCGAGTGTGCGCGGAATACTGTCTGTGATGTTCCACGAGCCAGCCGCAACAGCACCGACCAGTTGCTGTTGAATACTTAATGGTTTTGGTGTCGCTGGCTTTTCTTCTTCTACGACGACAGGTTGACCGTCAAAAGGCAGTTGTTCATCGGTGAAGTGACCACCCGCTGCGATAGCAGCAGAGTCTTTTTCTTTTGTATAGTTTCTTTTGTATAGTTTCTTTTGTGTGTCTACTTCGTTGACTAGTACTGGTCTATTTCGTTGACCAGTACTGGTCAATTTCGTTGACTGGTCTATTTCGTTGACCAGTCCATTTTCTTGACCAGTAATGATGTTTAAGGTGTATTGTTTCACGCCGCGTTTGCCGGTGCCGGTTTCGATCATCAACCCGCGTTCTATGGCGCGAGAAATCCCATTGATGACACCCTGACGTGATAATCCAGTCATCTTCTCAAATTGAGAAAGACTGATAGCGTCACTGAATTTATGCCAGCCACGTGTTTTTCGCATCGCACATAGCACCACTCGCAATTCAGCATCGGACATAAACCGCATGTAGGTGTCGAAAAGTTCGTTTGCTACCTGTGTATGACTTGGCTCGTTTACGCCACTCATTGCTTAATTCCTCTGTGCTGCATATTGATTAATTACTGCCTGAAGCTGCTGGAAGATGGCACGCTGTCCATCATCCAGCGTCGCTTGAAGGGTTGTGTCACACTGACTGGCACGCATGAAACGTGCCAGCAGTGACACCCAGACTTCTTCTGGCAGACGGTGACGACTGTCCATCACCAGGTCTAAAATCCAGTAGAATTCGTCAGGGTTCATGTGATGTCCCTTAGAAGGGAATGTCCGAGTTGGCGATAGCTTTGACCAGCGCGAGGGTTGCCTGAGCATCGCCGACAGCACTGTGCTGCGTGCCGGTGAATTCGATCTGCATCTTTTTGCAGGCATCTGCCAGCTTGTGCCACTTCCAGCTATTGCGGTATTCGTTCCATTCACCTGCGAATTCGGCGTAGAGCAGCTTTGCGCATACCCAATCAGCAACAGGGTATTCATTAAGACCATTTGCCTCAAAGGATTGTCTCAGCATCCGTTCATCAAAATCGGCGCTGTACGCGATGATGGTGCGACCAGCGAGGATGTTTTCGAGTTGCAGTTCGTCAATATAGGGCGCATCTTCCACCATCTCATCGGTGATGCCATGCACAGCAGTTGCGGCTGCTGGAATAGTCCCGGTAGGTCTCACCAGGCTATCGACCAGCACTGCGCCGGTAGCCACCTCGATCACTGCAATCGACACAATCTGGTCACGGTTGCCCAGTCCGGTCGTTTCGGTGTCCACCACCAGAGCTTTGTGTTTAAGCCAGTGCCGGGCTGTTTCTATGCAGACTTCACGCCGACTTTTGGCAGGCAGTACATCATCCAGAGCAGCAGATTCCGGGTCGAAATGAAAATCATCTGTCTTTGGCGCAACAGTCAGCACACGCCAGAAGTTACCCTCTTTTTCGGCGGTGATTTCAATGGGTGTTTCGTAACAATCAAAATGTTCACCCACGCGCATACCTGTGAGGATACCGTATCCAGCATCTTCAAACAGCGGGAAGTTATTCCGCGCCGGGTCACTGTGCTGGAACACCCACAACTTACCACCTTCGAGCAGGTCACATGTCCATTTTGGCGACTTGCTGCCGGATGATTCGCCACGTTCCACCCGGACAATATGCAAAGTTTTGGGGGCTTCAGGTGCAGTAATCTGCCGAATAGTATCCAGCAGCTTATCCAGCATGGGTGCAATTTCTTCAATCTGGCGCCGCATGTCTTTGATTTGTTGGTCATTCATAGCGAGTAATCCTCACTTCGGCGCGTGGGTTGCGCCGGTCAATTAACTTGATTAAGGTCAACTTCACAACCTGTTTATCATCGAGGTAGGCGTGCTTCTGAAGCGCATCTAAAATCGCTTTGGCATATCCATCTACATCACCCGCATTGCGAGCGCGGTAAATGATGGCTTCAACCTGAACACATCCCGTTAGCGGTGTGACACCCGCCTCACGACAGGCAAGTGCCACTTTTTGTTTAAAAATTCTTCCATCGCTGCTCAACACCATCCGATTTCTGAATTTCCGATAGTAGCGATTCAGTAACGGCGGCACTGGCAGGGTGAGGACGATCATGCTCGTTCTACTTTGACCACGATCTTGCGGTTGCCTTCTGGCTTCCAGTACACATTCACCGGGAATGGCAGCGTGATAATGGTGGGTGATGTCCATTTCCCGGTGTTGATGCCAGCCTCGTCAAACAGCTTAAAGTTGGTAGTGGTTGCCGGAGATGCACCGACAACTTCTTGCGACACATTGACACGAATTTCCAGCTTTTTCAGTTCGGCATTGCCTTCAATCCCGATGGTGGTTACACCGGCAATTTTCTGAAAATTAAATGTCTCTGCTTTTCCCTGCTGTGTAGAGCGCTGCTGCGTAGACCGCTGCTGTGTGCGCGGATTACGCATACCATCGCTGCTGTCGGTATCATCTTCTTCATCTACCGAGATCAGGAAAGTATCCAGCAGGAAATACTTCAGCGCGGCTGTGGCGGCTTTATTCACGCCTTTGTCGTTGTTGTCATCTGCGATACCCTGCCAGTGTGCCGTTTCCACCATGCCGGTATCGGCGTCGCATAACGAAATCGCAAAGTTCGCAAAGGTGCGCTGCGTGGTCCCGTTTTTGGTAGGAACATCCTTTACCTCAACATCCAGCAACGTCATGCTCAGGCACAGTCCGGCTTCTGCCATCGCCATGCGTGCGACGTGTTTGATTTCGGCAGCCGGTGCATAGTGATACTTAAAATGCTCGTTGTATCCCGACTTGCTCACTGCCGAGATTTTCTGCATCACTTCCACCTTCTTACGGTAGAGGGATGCCATCGGGTTAATCGGTGTATCCTGAATTTCAGGTTCTACAATGTGTTCTACAATCCCGTTGTTCGACATCTCGATTTACTTCCTTCCAATACGTTTCGTTTTCAGTTCTTCTAAGCGCCGGTCGCGCTCATGAGTGAGCCACAACCGGTACTGGCGAGCATCCGGGTTATCCCAGTCGTTCGCCCACAGGTAATAAGCAATGCCCTGCCAGTACACCCATCATTGCCACACCCGAATTGCCGGGTCAGGTGACTTACGGCGCTCGATGTAGAGCAACCGCACCGTTCTCAGCACGTCGCGTTCTGCCGCGTGCTTATCGGCATCGCGCATCTTGCGCCGGACATACCAGTCCAGTGTGCTGATACGCCATTCAAGCCACGTGATGAACCTGGGCGGGAAGGGTGGCAGCGGCTTCATGGTTGCGCGTCGTCTGTATGTAGCATCGCTTCCAGTACCGCATTGTCCGGTAGCAACGAGTCCAGATGTTCTGCCAGGATGCGACGTTCTTCCTTCAACAGCGCGACACTTTCCTGCGTTGGCTGCTGCTGGTGCTGTTTGCGCCAGCGGCGATAGCGCAGTGCCAGTGCAGCGGTCATTTCGTCTACTTCGATGATGATGGACATGGTGCATCTGCTTTCTGTGCTGTACTGACAATGTGTGTCAGTGCCGCTTCTCGATCTGGAAACAGGGTATTCAGTTGTTCCTCGGTCAGGTGTTGACCCGCTGCCAGCGGGATGAAGCTGGCAGCGAGCAACGGGTGCATTGGGTCGCTCATAGCTAGTCCAGGTTACCCGTGATTTCAGCGATACCTTCGTAGGTGAAAATCACTTCGTCAGTCGGACGCATAGACTGAACAAACAGGTTGAGTTCATCCGGGATAAAGCGCTCTTTCTTCGCATCCCACAGATCGTGCAATTCCGGGTTGCTCACCAGTGGCAGGGACTGTCCAAGCGGCATGGTTCCTTCGCGCCAGAAAATTTGCAGGACATAGCCAAGTCGAACATCTTTGAACATGACGATTTCCGTGCCATCCGGTAAATTCACCTGGTCACAGTCACACCCGGTCAAACTGTCCAGACACGGCGATGGATAAAAACTATCCTGAAACGCGGCTTTCATCGGATTGGATACTTTTTGTGCATCCATATAAGTGTTCCTCCTGATACAATGAGTGAAGTAAGTTACAATGCGCCGCCGGTTTTCTTCGCTCGATTCCCGGTTGGCGCGTTTGCTTTTATCGGCACGATGTGCCGTTAAATGCCTCAGTGAAACTTCAATACCAGAGCGGCGTACCGCTCTGCTTCTGCCAGTGGCAGGTAAAATTTGCGAATGGTCGGCAGTTCGTGTTCCTGATACCGTTTGCTCTGATGCAGCAGTTTGAGCAGTGTTTTGGGCAGCACATACAGCGTCTTGAAATTGCCCTGCACATACAGCCAGGTGTTGTCCCTGCGGTAGATGCCGCTGTTGACCCAGGCGTGATTTTTAGCATTGACTTTTTCAGCAATCTCAATACTCAGCCTGCCGGTATCGGTGCAGCGAGCATCCAGCTTAATTTCAACACCCTGCGGATTTTCGCCGTGTTCGTATTGATACAGCCGGGAAGAGTAGGGCTGGATAAAGACGCCGTGCCGGGACAATGCCAGCATCACAAAGTCCTGAAATTCCATGCCGCGTTGAATACTTTCGTCATTCGGAAACAGCGGATACGCGACCATGCTCGTCCTCCAATTCATTCCCAAAAACATCCCATCCAGGCGCGTGCTGGCGAGCAAACAACTCAATGCGTTTTCCGGCAGGGTAGAGGGTGTCAATGATGCGCCGAAACTCTTCCGGCTTTTCGCTGTGCCGCGTGCGCTCAATACTTTGCACGCTGTTAAACAATTTCTGATTGTCCGGCTGGCAGCTTCCGCGCGTGGCAATCAACAGCAGTTCATGCCGAACACTGTTGTAATGTCCCATGTTGTGTTTCATTTTGTCCCATATAAACGAGGCTTTATACTGGAATCCCCAGGCGCGAATCACCTGAAACGACTCTTCCAGTACCGGCGATGTGACCCACAGAAACAGCACTGCGTTGTCTTCCACCATACCGGTCACCGGCACAGCACAGATTTGTTGCAGGGTCATCAGCGGGTAATGATCTGCCTGTTCGCTAAAGTATTCCGGCATGGTATTGCCGTATTGCCAGGGCGGATCCGCATACACCACCCGGTACTTTGCATCTGGCAGGGAAGCGCGTTCAATCAGGTCAAGCCGCTTTTTCTTCTGCGCTTCTTTCTTTTCCTGCTTTTCCTGAATATGCCCGGACTGCCGCTGCATCCGTTCATACGTTTCTTCCACAATCGCCACTTTCAGGTGGTCAGTCGTGGCACGTTCCACAGGAATTCGTTCGCCGCTGCCATCGTCAATCGCGCCCGTTGCCGTGACTTCTTTCAGCACGGTGACGACGCTTTTCACATGATCGGCGGTCACTTTGCCAGCAGGGGCAGTCTGCTGCACCACGTCCCACACCAGCTTTTGTTCATCCGGTGCAAGGGCGGTGAGAGGGCGTGCCTGCGCTTCATTGGCGGGAATGTTGCCAATTGGCAACAAATTGGCGCGAACCTCTGAGGCTTCAATCAAACGATGGGCGCGACTGCGACTCATCTGCCACTTGTCCCGGCAGTAGTCTTCAAACGTGCCATGCGTGACGCGGTACAGTCGTTTATCACGGATATACAGCAGCGCTTCACCGACCTCGTACCAGATTTTGATGCCGCGTTCGATGATCTGTTCACATGCCGTGAGTTCATCTATTTCAACATTCGACAGCGGCATTTCAATTATTTCGCCGCCATGATGCACTTCCAGGTGTTTCTGCCAGTTGTCCGGGTGTACCGATTTCAGGCAGACAGGGCAGGTAACGGCTTCTGCCTGTACCTGCGCCTGGATGTCTTCCTCGTTGGGTAGCACGCCTTTTCCGCGCCAGTAATCGCCCAGAGCGCCGTGTGTGGTTGGGTAGAAATCACGGGTCATATTAGTTCTCGACAATCACAGGCTGTTCAACAACTTCAGCTTGAAACTGTGTTGTCACCTTAATTCCCAATCGGCGCACGTGATACCGAATAGTGTTCGGGTTCACACCTAACAACCGTGCTGCTGCGGTCTGACTACCCGCCTCTTTGATAGCAGCTACCACTATTGCGCTAACTGTTTTGCCTTCACTTTCAGCGAGTGCAGTTAGCTTTCGAGTCATTCTTGCCATTTGGATTACTCATCTTATCTACTTGGATACCAATCAGGGCAATAAAAATGGCGTAAAAATCGCCAATTACCTACTTAGATGACATTATATACCCAATTAGATTATTGCGTCAATAGACTAAAATAGATTAAGATAGGGTTGATAACCCAACTAGAGGGGGATAAGCAAAGTGCGAAAACGCATATTCAGGGGTGAGCGTTTACGTCAAGTGCGTGAGGAACGTAATTTATCACAGGATGATCTCGCCCAAAGAGCGCAATTAGGCGAAGCGCAAATGCATCGCTATGAAACTGGTAAAGCTGATCCGTCGTCTGAGGTTTTAGTTCGACTGGCAAAAGAGTTAGAGGTTACTACGGATTTCCTGCTTGGGCTAACAGATGTGCCAGACAAGCGCATTTTAGAGAGCGAATTAAGCCCGGATGAAAGACGGTTGCTATCGGCTTTCCGTCGAAAGAACGCTGCTGATGTTATGCATGTGTTCACTGACCACATGGCAACAGAATCTTAAAGCAAGATTCGTCCTGCCGGTACTCAAAAACAATCGAACGGTAATGCGTTTCAAGGTGCTCAATTCTCGATATTGAGTTATCAACATCTGTTCTTCGGTAGTTAACATATTCAACTCATTGCATAAATATATCTAAAAATAGAACGTTTGTAA
>ERZ761584.26-NODE-26-length-51512-cov-222.776746_pt1 | contig 51512 bp, 123 predicted proteins | sample MGYA00512168_ERZ761584 | MGnify/ENA primary metagenome ERZ761584 (study PRJEB28899, sample SAMN03785564) | bioreactor sludge metagenome | biome: EBPR Sludge; feature: EBPR Bioreactor; material: 0.22µm filtered reactor supernatant | place: Saint Lucia: Queensland...
ACTTACGAACCAAGAATTCCTTGTTTTTCACAACGATTTGATGATCAATTGGAAGGATTGACTCGTGATTTACACTCGGATGCAACTCAACTTTCCTCGCGGATTTTGCACCGACACGTTGCCCTCCAAGGAGATGAAATTGTTCACGAATGATGTTTTGCACAGCCGTGTGACTCTTGACGATCTCAGCTCGTTTCTCTTCTGCTGTGATCTCGTCTCGAGTCATTGCCAATGCTCGAATCGGTTCGATACCATTGAACGCAAGACCCAACGTTGTCATCTTCTGAATGATTGGAGCTGAATCAGAGAATTGTTGCAACGTCTGACGATAACTGACACACTCGAATGAGTGCGTCAACGTCAGCGTCATTGGCAAACCGTCGTCTTCCACCTTATGCCACTGCGTGGTGATACCAATCGTCAATTTGATTTCAAGATTCAGGTCATGCCACTGAAATGAGAACTCTCGCCAGGATGGAAGATACTCTTCCGGGGGCTCAAGGTAACCTTTGATTCGTTCCTGAACCACGGGTGTTAGGTTATGAAACGTGTCAGACTCGACAATGATACGATACGCCGCTGTCATTAGCGCGTTGTGATGATTTTTTGACGCACCCATTCGACATCCTCCACCAAGACACATCGTTGCCATTGAAGTCATAATATCCTCCTCTGAGAAGTCTTACACTGACACTTGCTTACCACGGAGTGTGATCTGGACCGTCACTGCGATGTTGACACTGGTTCATACCATCGAGGTGGTGACGGTCCAGAGCGTCATCAGAGACCGACTCTCACCACTTTGGGATTGTCACCATCTTCATAAATGGAGAGTATGACATGTTTGGTGATAATATTGATGATGTCACGTTTCTCATCTCGTTTTACGTTAAACGGAACGTTATTTTCACAGAATGCTGTGGTGATGAGGAGTTCCACGGTTTCAGGCATCAAGTCTTCTTTGATGTCAGTGACGATAAGTTCATCGCAGTCTTCCACGACATCATATTCACGTCCGAGCGCGGAGTCAACCAGATCGATCACTGCGGTGGAGTATTCGTTGGAGTTCTTCATTGTTTAAAGACTCTATACTTTCCGAAGTGATCTTACACTAGATCTTGTCTTCGACAGTGATGTCAGAATTTCACAGACCGAGATACTTTTTGACTTTGGGATATTTTGGGTTACTGGGACCAACAATTGCGATGTATCTGATTCGTCTACCTACGATCTGTTGTGCAATTCCTTTCGCCTGTTGAAAGTTTGGAGCAATGAAATAATCGACGTGTCCCGCAGAGTTTGCGGTGCTGTAAATATCCATGATTCAGACCATATCACGTTGATGATTGACTTTCACTTTTTGTCTGGATCGGGCTGACAGATCTCTGGCAAATGAGAGGTGAGATCTTCAGATATCATTTGCAATTCACGCTTGATGACTTTTGCACCGTGCCGTGCCTGTTGAATAAGAATTGCATTCCGCGCCAAGTAATTGAACGTTGATACATGTCTATTACAGTCTTTGACAAGATCATCCAAATCTTGGAGCGTCGCAGCGTCGTAAGACTCACTCTTGGCGATAGAGATCATCTTGATTAACAACTGCGTATGTGCTTGATCGATTGCAACGTTAACTTCAGCGAGGTCGGTGTGTAGATCTGTCATGTTCAATCTCTTGTTGAGATAGACTTTAAACCTCTCGATCCGGTCTTTCACCGGATCGAGGGTGTGTCGACTTGTTTTCTACTCCAGCTCACAAATCAGATTTTCACAAATCTGATCGACTGCCAACTTTGCCTCATGTTCATCAATGAGTGCGTCGCTGAGCAGGTGTGCATTTGCCGCAAGTTTGCTAAATGCACCAGCATGTTTTTCACATTGCTGAATGATCGTCTTGATGAGTTCTTGTGAAGGTTTGCGTTGGGCAGCAATAGACGACAATGTCTCCACAAGTTGCGTGAATCCTTCATAAACGCTGACGTTTGAGGTAGTGACAACATTTTGCACAAAAGCTTGAAGTTCGGTTGCGTCCATGGTATTTACTCCTGCTTCTATCAGTTGATTGTTAGACTATAATCTTTTTGTTTGAGTCTTACACTGATTTCGAGGTGTTTCGATTGTGTAAGAACAACTCGTGATCGTCGCACTTGGGGCACATCCACGTCAGACCAACGTCAGTGAGACATGAAAGTTCATACAAATAAGCAAATCCAATTTTGCCACATTGGCACTTCACACGTTTTTTACGTTGGGTCGGGGATGCTTTGGTTTTTGCCATTTGATGGTTTAGACTCTACATCTTTGCCGGTGAACCTTCACAATTCACCGGCAAAGATTTAAGTGCAAATTTATGCCCAGTCTGAACCGTCCCAATAATAGTAGCCTCTATCATCTACCGAAACTAACATAAATCCAGCGTAACCATGAAGTGGGGGAAGAAGTTTGGGGTCACCGGCATTTTTTGGTTGCAAGAAGAATTGTGTGTGATCTTCACTGGGATTATATTTGTTTGCATCATCACAATCTTCATCATCCAACAACTTACACGCAACATGAGCATCATATGCTTCTGGAAACTTCACTTTCAGGTCTTGAATAGTGAGTGAAATTGACTCTTTTTTGCTGTGATTTGCCATTGAGACTACCATAAATCTATGGCTTTAAAGGTTCACTAAATGTTGCCACGAACTGTCGCACGACCAGTTGCACTATCGATGCCGCATCCACCATACGTGGGAGTGCTTCCTGGCCCGTACCACCTGTCATGAGATGACGTTGAGAACCCTCTTACGATACGTGGTGGCACTCGCTGTGCAAGTGTAAGTCCGTAAGATAACAACTCTTCTCTGACAACTTTTTGAGACTTGCGAAGTGAATAACACAAGACGGTGAGATCGTTATGATCGTAACTCGTCTTCTCCTCGTCATAGCAATATTGCACAAAACTCTCAATGTTTTTGTGTTCTGCGTCGACGGTGATGTGTTCCATGATTTAGAATGTATCACCAAGCCCAGCGATTTTCACAACACCGAGATTGACGCAGAGTGTGATCTCGTCGCTTTTCGAAAATTGGACAGATGAAACCACATCGAACACAGAAAGTGTCCCGTGACACACCCAGCATCACGGGACACCATTGCTCAATGCTCTGTTGCTACCTTGGCGTAGTGTGCTTTTGCAGCGTTTAACACTTGCAACCGGCGAGCACTCTGTGAATTTTCAATGGCGTATTTGATATCATTATCAATGATTTGAAGAACTTCTACGTAAAACTCGTGAGATGGCCATTCAACTGCAATGGCATCATACTTGGTTTTGTCAAAATTTGCACAATCAAATTCGGTTTCGTGAGCTTCTTCAAAATCAATCCATGTGAACTTTTTCACATATTTTGAAGCTCGCTCGATATCTAACTGTGCAATAGTGGTTTCTGCTCCGTGAATGTTTTTGTAGATCGCAAGAATCTCACCGTAAGCTATGGCGTACACAAAGTCATCGCGATCAAAGACTGGCACGCCAACAGCAACGAGTTCTGCTTTGGGAATTTCACCTACACAACCTCGAGCGTGCTCACCACAACAATAAATCTCATAATCATCGATAAGATCACTGATGGGTTTGTAAAGCACCTTGGTGTCTGTCATGGTTTGCTCCATTGAGATGGACCATATCACTGGCTCAATAATCTTACACAACATTTTTGTTGTATGACGATGTAAGTGTCATCAAGCCATAACATACTGTTATCATAGAATCGAAATTGACGCCTCGTGAGTTTATCACACAGTCGTAAAGATAATTCTTGACTCGGAGTTCAAGATCACATACGATAGATATCCACCACACACCCGACGATGAACAACTGTGAATCAGTCAGTTTCACTGCATGGGCAAGATCGGCGGCCGAGGGGCACGGTTTCAATAATGATCTCAGCCTTGCTGACTGCGTTGATTTTGTTGGAAAGAGACTTGATTGCATTGATCCGATCTTCCATCGTTTCAATCGGAGTTTCACGATCTCGATCGAAGTCACGATTGGAGACGTCGGTGAAACCGACTTCTTTCAAGAAGATGTTGATCAATTGTGCAACAGTGGTCTTGCCTTCAGCGACTTCACCATAGATAATGATTTTCATTGAAAACTCACCGTAATTTGATGTTTGTTGGTGTGGTGTGAATTTGTTGAGGCGGCCAAAATTGCGGCGCCAAGGACAAGACCGAGAATCAGTTCGTTAAGAATTCTCCTCATGTTTTCTCCTGAAACCAGTTTACACCGTGTTCAGAAAATGTTCACTTACTTCAATAACTCTCTGCACTTATGACACGTGACTCTCGGGGCGCTTGTGGTGTAATTGGGACTCTCCACACCACATAACGATCGTAAAATCCAACAAGCATAATAGTGCACCACAAGTTTCATCTTTGCTGGGTTTTTCTTTGACCGTTTCTTCATTGTAGAAATACAATAAACCGTCGTGTTGGCACTTTCATCACCAACAACAATGAAAGTGCCAAACAGATAAGTTACGATGAAAAATGAATTGTAACGACAGTGTAATTATACCGTGGTTACAATTACCCGTTTATCTTAGACTTTCTGTTTTCCATCAATCACTTCAATTGGAAAGTTGTTGAAATGAATTTTCGCGTAGGCCTCGCCTTCACCCTTCGCAGTCGTGAACTTTGCGATCAACGGATACGTAGAAAGGAATTGACTGTACGTCCCAGGTCCGTCAAGCTCGACATGAATGTGATCCTCACTCTGAACGTTCTTGATCACGACAACTCGCACCACATTGAACGGAAAGTTTGACATTGATTTCTCCTGAAACATCTTTGGGGGGTTTATGTTCAGTGTTGGATCAGATCGTTATTGCCGATTTTTCAAAAAGTCAGCAAGCTTACCGATGTCTGCAAAGACGATTCCATTTGCGATGCAGTTCTCATAGAAAATGTAACTGCAAGGGTTGATGATGACTGATTCTCGTCGTCGGCTCCACCAGTGACCACCTCGATGGACAAACCCAAACTCTTTGAGGGTCGTCTTTTCTTTCAAGCTGACGTTTGTCATTAAGAAGACCTTACCTCACCCCTCTGTTCAGTTTCACATCACTGTCTGGGTGGTTGTGCCTCAATCAACAATTCAAGAGTCAAATTACCACGACCTCAAGAAAATTACACAGAGAAAATGATGAAAGTTTGTTATGACGTGTTGTCATAGCGTTGATTGACAATCATGACATGACGCATCAATAATTGTGTCAGTTAAACACAACGAGAGAGATGGAATTAACCATCTCCCTCAAATTGCCCTCGAGTGGGCTCTCGATTATTTTCGAATCAGAGCACTGGAATAGCCAAAGAATTATCCACATCCATCAGAGGGTGCTGGCTGGGTCGCCACCAGGACCTGTAAAGACACACATTCCAGTGTCGAGGAAGAGGTTGTTTCATGTTCTCCGCCATGCGAGCCCACGAATGTCTCGGAACGTTATGTGTTTGTCGAGAGAACGCAATTTCGGGATCACAAACAACCTCAGCAACCCTGACATCAGCTCCGTAATAGTTTGCGACCACGTAATAAGGAGCGATTTCGTATGCCTGCGTGTTGGTGTTGTCAACAACGATCAAATCGAATTGAGCTCGAGGAACATAACTTGCGAATTGCCGATAACAGGCGTCGTGAGCATCTCCCAGTTCTGTCGGATTGAATTTGTAAGACCCATCAAAGTCGACAAAATAATTGTCAGCCGAAACGATGACGTTATGAAACTTGTCTCGCGCAACGTTCGCGTCAACAAGCTGACGAGCATAGTGACTCTTTCCACTTCCCGGAAGACCACGCAAGATGACAACTTCCATGTGATCACCTCTTTTCGAGATACGATTCGAGTTTGTGAATGTTATCGAATTCAATTCCAATGCTCTGATTGTTCGGAAAGTATGTGTACGTTCCGTAACCAATCATGATCAGTTCGTGACCACACCTCCACCACATACCATCACGATGAAAGAAACCAAACTTGTTGAGTGTTCCTTCAATTTCGTTCGGCATGAGAAGACTCTATACTTTCTTGCACACATATTCATCAGGCTCTTCGTCATAGCCGACTTTTGACGACAACGCAGCGCTCTTGACGTTTTCAGCAGATTGCAACAGAGAATGATACTCGACAAGACTTTGAAGCTTTTTGAAGCTTTCAGCTACAGGTTGAACGATGTCATACAACGTGCAGACAGTCTTGCAATCAGGCGTTGTCATTGCAAACAATCGATTGATTTCTTCGTCAAGCTTTTTGACATCAATGCTAACGTTTTGCGCTTTGACCTCTTGCGTTTCGACAACTTCAGGTCGAGACAAAGAAATCATCAACCATTCAGTGAAATGTCTGACAACTCCCGGTGCCGCGTCAACCCCCCATTTCCCAGGTGTCACAACATACCACTTGAGTAGCTTGACATCATTTGCATTTTCAAACGAAATCAACTGAACTAATTCTTTCGGTGAACTCTCGGTGACAAATGAAACGTAATTAGCGATTACAGTATTTCTTTCATAAATGCCTCTTGCTGGCAATCCTGAAAGCTTCACGAGTTCCTTGTATGTCGCAAAAACAAACGGTGTAGCTTCGCTTGGCTTACACGATGGCGCGTCGATGAGCAATGATACGAACTTTTTCATGTTGTTTCCTTTGTTACAGAGACAGTCTACAACAACGACATCAAAGTTTCACTCGGAGATGAGTGATCTTTGGAAGAAGATCGTCACTAAAATCAACGTACTTCCTGATAAAATCAGCCGACACTACGCCATGAACTTTGTCAACGGAGTAACCAACGTATTGTGCTTCAAACGGTGAGACGTCGAGGTGCGGCAAATTGTTGGATAGAAACCTTTTGCACTCCTCAAACGTCTTGAGACAAAATTTGTTGTCGACTGGATGGGTCGTCAACAAGTCAACGATGCATCGAGCGAGCTTTCGTTGCGTCTCAACTAGATTAAGTTGAGGAAGTTTGTCGTTTGTCCTGTCTTTTTTCGAGATTCGAGAGACAAACCAATACAACCACCCAAGGTTGTTTGTCGACAACCACGCACTTTCAAAGTCTTCGCCAAACCGTTCGACCCACGTTCTTGATGCCTTGCAAGCATCCAGTTGACGCATCAAGGCGAAGACACTCATGGCTCTTGTTCCAAGAGGCAGATCAACGCCACTTCAATCGTGCTGTCGCCAAGAATGTCTGATAGTTTTCGTGCATACTCCAGTTCGATAGCAGCAGTCTTTAGATTGTAAATTTTGAATGCAGCATATGCATGTTCGATGTGGTGTTTTGCGAGCCGAGCGAGGTTGATCGGAATTGCTGACTTATGTTTCAATTCGATGTCTTTAAGACGAACGTTCACGTCAGTAACAAGTTTTTCCCATTGGTTTCGTCGATCTCGGAATTGTGAAATTTTCGTCTCGGTGTATTGTTCGATCTCGTCAGCGACGCATTCGATAGCGTATTCGTAAGATTCACGAGTCGCAATGTGAACCATCATCTTGGCAAAATCCTTGTAAGGTTCCAGTTTGGTGTTCATGAATCAGACCTTATCCTTTGTTGGGTTCAATTACACAAACGTCATCAGATTGTAAGTTGAGGTTCAAAAAACACTTTTGCGTCTTCTTTACGTGCAAGTTCCAACAATTCGTTAGAATCGACAGAGATTAGCTAGGCGATCTTCTTGAGATGTTCCATGAGAGCAACAACTTTTTTTGCAAGAATTTGATCGTTCTGTCTGTTGGCAGATTGTTTATCCAACAAGACACCAAGAGCCAAAGAACCAAGTGATTCCTTGGTGAGTTGCACGAAATAACTTCCGTCTTCTGCTTTCACACAAGTGTTGTTAGTGAACGACCACTGATCATAAAGATCGAACAGATCACGTAAGCAGACAAAAACACATTTTTCGTCTTTTGTCCAACGAGTGGCACAACAACCTGACGACAGGGTAAAAATCAAGCCCAACGCAGTGACATTTGCGAGTTCAACGTTGTGTTTCATTGACATTCCCCTTTGCAGTGCAACTAAGAACAACTTATCACTTGTTGGGCTCAATTACACAAACGTTGTCGGTTGACGTCCAGTGAACTTTTCCGTCAGAATCTTTGATTCCACACTTCTGACCCCATTCATTGACTGAGAAGCCAACAACAGTGCCTTTCGTTCCAATTTTCACCTTTCGACCCTTTTTCACCTCGACGATCGAACCCTTCTTCAATTGGTATTGAGATTCAAGTTCATTAATTCGTTGGGAGACAATTGCAATGAGAATATTGATCGGTTCGATGACGCCAACGTATTGACCGTTTTCCAACATAGGATTTGCCAATCCACGATTGGAATCATACTTGCTGTAATATGATGCGTCAAGTCCGACAGTGTTTGCGGTGCAATTCTCTGCCGGACACTTTCCGTACTCAGCATAACATGCCGTTATCGAATCCATTGTGTCCCAGACGACAACCCATCCACGGCCACCACACTTCGTGCATCCACCGTTGTTGATCCACACGTCGTGGATGGACTTTTTGACAATTACGAGAGATTCGGTCTTCATCTTCTGGAGAGAAGCCAACAGAACATGCTCTTTGACGACAATGTCATTGTTGAGTGCCATGACTCCCTCCAGAAGTGTTGAATTGAGAATCAGTCTAACATGATCGTGTCAAAGGTTCACTGTGACAGACGCCAATGAGTCAGACCGTCCTCTGATTCCAGAGCAGTACCGATGACACTTACACCACGTTGAATCCCGAACTCAGTGTCAATTTCATGATCAAGCAGGACGATGTACCCAAACACGACATGCATGAAAGACACACCGATGACAGTTCCAGTCACAGCTTCTGGCCTGACATATCCCGCTTGAATTTTCACTCGAGTTCCCATCGGGACAGGCTTGTGCAACGAAGGTTCCATTGGCTTGTTCATGAAACAGACTTTACCCCCGTTCACAGGAAAGGTCACAGAAAATTTGTTGAGCCGTTACAACACAGGGTGCAGTATCCAACACACAAATTATAGAAGCGATTCTGGGGTCACTGGTAAGAGATTGGCAATGGAGCATATAACTCCTCATTGCATAGGATGACGCCGCGTTCACCTAACTTCATCTCGCCCCAGTGCCATGCTAACGTGACTCCCTTAAGCGGTTGAGAAACCTCAGTTCCACCGTCTGGGAACCATACCTGACACAACCACATCATTGATTTCTTGTTCGTTAGGTGTGGCTGCAACTTGCGAGTTAGTTTTATTGCGTAGTTGAGAACGATGTCTTCGACGACAGCGTCCTTTGGAAAGAAGAGATTTCCTGATGGACGAACCTGATAGATGTATTTTCGTGACAAGTCCTTATCGTCTCTGGGACCCGTCATTGACGGTATTTCTGCGACAGCTCGTAATCGAGCCAAGTATTTGTCTTCAATCTTCATAAGGCTCCTGTTACCAACATCCAGATCCTAAACCACAGTCTTCCACGCCAAGAACCTGACCTGTCCTTGTAAACATATTGCGTGTAATTATTCAAGATCAATTCAATTTCAGTCGGAGACAACGAACCACGAGGCAAAAATTCATATGACGAAAATTTGCCATTGCCGTTGACAAGACATCTCCATAAAGAATAACGCATAAAAGAAGGATTAAATAGTGCGATAACTGTTGATTTTTGTGCCTTCCAGCGTAAACCATCGTTAAACGTTTTTCGTGTTGCTGCGTCGATGCCCTTATACAGATCAATTTGCATTAGGATCACCACAACAAAGGTTGACTTGTTTCCTGTTGACTTCTAAACATCCGTCAATTCGAACAAACATGTCCGACAATCCTTCCAATGCTCCGTCAGTCCATATGAACCCATCTGAGTCAAGATACCAATTTGATCTTCGGGTGTCAATGAATGGAAATTTTTCCTCAAACGCATCAAACAGACCTGTAAATAGCACTCTTGCAGTCATTTCATTGATGATAACAAGGTTCAATTTCATAGGTTAATGTTATCATCACATGTGTCACAAGTACACTTTGTTGAGTGTAACTATTTTGTACAAGATGTTCACTGTAAATCGTGTTTACAACTTGAAAATATGAACATCTTGTACAAAATAGTTACTTTAATTGAGAAGAAAATGGCAAGAGCAGCTGTCGTAAAAATCGTATACGTCGAGGACATAATCAGAGTGATGTCTGTCATCCGTCTATATGACGATGACGATGGTCATGAGAAAGCATTGGCGTTTGTCAGACAAAACTTGGTCATTCCCAAAGATGTCTCTTGTAGGACAGAGTTGCTAATATGCGACATCGATCATGAAGTTATCATCCCAAAGCCTGTGCCGAAATCAGGAATTTCTCACGTTAGAATGAAAGCTATTAGAACTCAAAAAGCTGGATAGCCAGAAGGCTGAGAGAAATGAACCTCTCAGCCTTCAAACATTGTTATTGATGTATCTCTGAAGTACACTCGTGTGCTGTGTTTTAGATAAATTACGATCGTTTCTTCGTCAGGGTCACCTTCAACAGAGATAACCATATCAACGATAGGTTGTTTTTTGAACCAAACTCTTATCAAATCACCAGGAACTAGATCTTTAGCTAGTTTTTTCATTTGAAAGTGAGCAAAAATAAGTGACGAAGGAATACATCACAGCGCCTGTCCCACCTCCAACACAGTTTTGAATGACGTTCACGAGATTCATGCCACCATTTTTATATGGTTTTGAAGTGATCTCTAGTTTCAAACCTTTGACGAATTCAGGAGAATTTTCCCAATTTATTCCTGGAGGAGCAGGTGGTTGCCTGTTTACAACAATGACTGTGCCTGGTAAAACGTCTTCTCGTTTCAACATATGGTATGTTATACTATCACTTGGGTAAAGATACACTTGGCGTCATTGCTCGTTTGTCAGCATCGACACGAATCAGTTCTTCTGGTGACCAACCAAAGTGATAACAGACTGCACGAACGCCAGCCGCTGTCGCGTACATCGGTACGTTAGGATCTTTTTGCAACTTTATCGCAAGTTCGTTGATGATACCAAGAACATAATACGGATCGAGTGCAGTCGCAGAACGTTTTAGAATATTAAACATTTTTTTCCTCAATCATTTCGATTTCAAGTTGATCTGAAACGAGATCTTCTACGTACGTTTGAAGTTCCTCTAACACTCGAACATGAATTTGAATCAACGTTTTGATTTCAAGGAGATTGTCTGACGGTTTCTTGAAATCATCAGTAGGATCATCAACGATGATTCGAGCTTTCTTTTGAATTTCACCTCGAATTAACAGTATTTTCTTTGCTTGATTTTCAAGCCATAGTTCGAAATTTTGTTCTGAAACAGACTCAGACGGTAATCGTGGGGGAGGCGGAATCTGAAATTCAACCTGTTGCTTGTAAGAGTTCGGGACGATCATAACGTTGTAGCCCTGTCACAGGGTTATAAGAAAACTTTGACTTACTCTGATAATAGACACGATTCACAATCTCTTGAAGCTCATGTCTCCAACTTGATTGTGATTGATCACCCCATCTGGAAAGTCGACAAAATGCAGCACGATCATAGTATTCTGCACGATAACAAGGGTTATCAAACCCTGTCACAAACACCCTGTCTGGAATGCCAAACTGTGTTGCAGTGACGTCAACAATGTGTTTGTCAATTTCCAACCAACAGTGATTGCCATAATACGTGTCATGGAAATGACTGTTTTTATCATATCGACCCATCACAAAATGTGAATTGACACCCAACCTACGATACACTCTATTGAGCACCCACGAGCCGATACCACAGGCTCCACAAAGATCTTTATAAGAAATGCTGCAATCACGATTTAAAACAAATGCTTCAATTTCCCATCTTACGAGCTCAGCAATCTCAATAAGCATACAGCGACAGTAACACCCCCACCCCTTATTTTACAAGCGCCAGGAGGCGTTATGATAGTCATCGTCAATGCTAAATTGATCATTTTGATCTTCCTCATACTCAGAAAGATAATCGTTGATGCAATTTTTTGCACCGCCACGTGGTGCACGTCGATCTCCCATAGGACCTCCGGGACGATTCATGGCAATTTGAACTTGAGTGTTACGAAGCGTAGCAGGAGGAATGCGAATTGTGTTCATTTTTTAATTACCAGGTTTTGGGTAAAATGACAACATTTTTTTCTCATGACGTTTATCAATGAGAATACGTGCAAGTTCAAGTTGAGAAGACAACGACAGCTTTCCGAGTTCACTCTGAAGCGACGACAAAGGTCTTCCGGATTCATGCGCAATATTTGTAAGCTCAGCATCCAACTCGTTCAGCATGGACATATCCTATCCGGCAACACAAACAATTTCACAAAACTCCAACACAGAACAGCAAAATGCCAACAATTATGATAGGCAGAACAGAGAACGTAAATCCCTCATAGATACCCATGTTGACACTCTCGTCACTTTGTGTGTACTGTTCCATGGAATATCCGTTCAAGAATTGAGTGACATCACGCAATATTCTGTGGGACTGATACTATAGAACGCCCTAACGATGCCCTTGTTTTTTAAGAGCGTTTCACATGCGATGCACGGTTTACTCATTGCAAGCTGCCCATTTCTAGACACTCGGGCAACGTAAATCGTGCCTCCCCTGTCCATTTTTTTTACGCATCGATATTCAGCATGGCATTGTGGAAACGACCATCCCTGACCATGTGCTTTGGACTCTTGTGCTGGACCGTTTCTGGCACTGACAATGATGCCATCGTTTCTCACCCCAACTGCGCCAAGCAAGAAGTTTCTAGGATCGTTTTCAAGCTTTGAGATCGCCACTGAAGCAGCCAAGAGGATCAACGGATGCATGTTGACTTAACATACAATTCTTTGAACAAATGTTCATATTTAGATAGAGTGTAAATATGTCGACAACTGGTCCACCACCACCCATACCATACGATGCCGAAACGCAAGCGGCCAGAATTGAGGCAGCAACCGCTTATTTGCAGTCTGCGTTGGAAATATTAATTGAAGCGCAAGAGCATGAAACTCTAGCTGGAATATGTTGGGACACAACGTTGCTTGAGAAGCTCAAGAGAATGACGTTTGCAACAAAGTTAATGTGCGAAGAAATCGCCGCAAATATCATCAACATTGACGTGTCTGATTAACGATCTCGAGCTGCATATAGCAGCTCAGGATCACATTGACGATTTGTGTTGTGAGTTACTTTGAGAGTAAGACTCGAGGCGTCTGTGGTTTTTCTTCTACGTATGAATCAACCACAGTTTGCAATTCTGGCGACAAGAGCTTATACAATCCCTTGAAGCTATCGCTGAATGCGATACGTTCCTGAAAAAGACCAGAATACCAAGACTGTGGCAGTCGTGACTTGAGTCCTCCGATGATCACCTCTTCAGGCAAGTCTCGAAATACGATTGCATTTGTGACATAAGATACCGTTGCACAATTATCGGTGATACCACTCCTTATGACAACGTTACCTTTCTTGTCCTCTGGAAAGAGACTTGTTTCAGCGGCGTTGATGATCTCTTTTTTCAAGTCTTCAAGCTTCTTCGACAATGACTTGATTTGCCGATTCAAGTCAACAGCGAGATCGACTTTTGACTCAATTTCAGTCTGATTCATTTTGAGTCTCCTGTGTCGGGGGTTTCACCCCCGACACTTAAGGTTGTCAATCAGGCCTCTGCCTCTTGGTCTTTCATAGACGGCGCCCTGACATATCGGAACTCACCGTTCTGAACAATCTCACGCAGTGCCTCCTTGACAGCTTTCTCAGCTCGTGCTGCGAGGTGGCGGGGGGTGCCCTCAGCGATTCGACCCTGACCGATTCCGTTGACATAGGTGAGCATGCGGGCCACACCCAGCATTCCGTAGTGTTGGACAAGACCTTTCAGAACCTTGAAGTCGGTGTCCTTGTCGCCGATGGTGTATGAGACAGTGTTGTCGGTCGAAGCGGCGGGGGCGGTGTTGTCGATGGTGCTCATTGTTTTACCTTTGTTGTTTGTTTGTTGTTTCCAGCCGATGATAAGACTATAAGCTTTCTGTCTTTGACCTTCACCACCCCTGATTTATTTTCTTATGAATATTCGAAAAGAAAATGCGAATATTACACTATACCACACTTTCACACCCAGAACAGGAAAAAGTGATGGCCAGCATCCCGACAACATTCATTGTCGAAACCTGGCCATGAATTGTCGGACAACTCGGGATTGAACCGAGGACCGCCCGGATATAAGCCGGATGCTCTAACCGCTGAGCTATTGTCCGAATCTTGCTAAGTCAATGTAATTCATTGACCCAAGATGTTTATCTTACCATGAATAACATGCTAACACTGACGCCAATGATGGCGACACCAAAGACCATGAGAAAGAACAAAGCCAAAAGTTGGATAAACACAACGATAAATTTAAACATGTCACTGACTCGTCAAGTATCGCCAAACGAACCCGTATAACACGATCCAGACCAACCCACCCACTAAACAAACACCGATGAACGCTCCCATGAGGAACGCCACCAGTTTCATGACACCACCGGCCAATGCAAATAACGTGTCCATGTTAAACATTCTTGCTGATGAGCAGCATCAACATGCTAAATGCCAACAACCCACCACCATACGCGATGAATTGAATTTGCCCTGTGCATGATCCGATACCCACAATCAAGATACCAACACTCGCAGATATTGGCGTTGTGAACCTTGCCAATTTCATCATGAGCCATGCGAAAGTAAAAATGCTTCCGCATACAAACATCCAGTATAATTGCGTCATGATAACACTCTACAACATTGGGCATGAACTTTCATAATTAATAACGTGAAAGTTCATGCCCAACTGAGAGACATTTCAATTCTCTTGAGTGACCTCTGGACCGCTTTCAGCAGCTTCAACAGGTTCCGCAACCTCCGGCTCGGGTTGGGTCATTGGCGGTGGCGCAGAGGTCAACCGGGTGACGGTCTCGGTCACAACTTCTGGGGTCACCTGCAACACTTGGCCGCCGACAGGTTCGGCGTCTGCAATGAAGAAATAATCGTCACGATCACGCCCGTTGAGTCGAACATAACATCGCAACCGAGCGACCTTGGTGACGGTGCCAAACTGGCCCAAAAACTTGGGATTGCCACTGCGAATCTTCACACGCTGTCCGACTGTGAGGCTTTTCGTCGAACCATCGCTTTGGACGAAGGCCGCGATTGACATCACGCCTCGCCGACGAATCTCGACATTGAGATGAGCCAACACACAGTTCAGATCTGCCGTGCTGAGGTTCTGAAGGGCGACAAACAACGTTGCAGAATCACCACTGAGTTCTGGCAACTGATTGGCGAGCTTGTCGACCTTCGCCATGTGAGCAGGTGCCTTGTCGGCGGGCTTCTGCTTCTGCTGAATGACAACGGGCTTGACGTTGACAGTCTCTTCTTTCTTTTGACCTTGCTCGACAAGGGCGACGGGGGCAACGGACTTGGAGGACTGCTTCTGGGCGATTTGCGATTGCGGCATGGATTTTCCTTGGTTTCGCAAGTTAGAGGAACCCTTTCCCCTTTGCTTGCCATCTGTAGCCACTCTACCCCTCTCCTCGATCTTTTTCACTGGCATCATAACTTTATGCACCTTGCAAATATTGAGGCAACACGTGAAACTTCTTCCCGTCGATGATCATTGACTGAACGAGTCGTTGCACGGATGCGTGTCGCACCGTGCAAGTCTCGAAATCGTCTCCTATGTAAACTCCGATCGTGCCAGGCTCAAACGCTCGGCGCCATTGCCGAGCCGTTGGTGTGTATACCAACCACCCTTCCCATGCACCCTCGCCAACAGCGAGGCATTTCGTTAATGAAACTAACATGCCTGGAGTGATGTTGCATGTGGCCACTATACATATGTATAACCATCAAGTGTCAGTTGGACAGGCCAGTTTTAGTGAAAGTGCAAGGGCGGCGGCAAACACTGCTTTCGCATCGTCTTCAGCAACATCCTGAACATGATGATACGCAATTGAACGTGCTTCACTTAGCACGTTTTTCATGAGATGTTCTTGATCTGTTCCCCAACGCTCTCCGTTTCGTCTTATATTATCACGATGTTCTTTGATAAGTTTGCGTTTGACTTTTTCAACGTTTTTGGCGATGGTCGTTTTTATGACTTCAACAACGATCGGTTGCACACCTGGAATGTCATAAAACCAACGAACGTAAGATTCTGCGGCCGACGAGTAGTGCAACTTAATGGTAGGTGAATAGTTGTTGTTAAGACCAAACTTCTTGAACAACGCATGGCTAATCAAGGACGTGATGATGTTGTCAACGATCTCACCACAATCTTGTGTGACAACATCATCAATGTTATTGTGCTTGCTCATTTGAGTTCAAACGTCATCATCAGAAATAACTTCTTGATTTGACTTGATCGCTTTGATAACTGGACCGCAGACGACGTCAATGTTCTTCAGGAACAATGCCATGTCGTCTTTCATGTTTTGCTTGATCTTTTCTTCGTGTTCTTTTGTCAACCTTGCAATTGCGGCATGAAATTGCTCAGAATAATGCCTTCTGTATGCCTCAACAACGACTTCCTGAAAATTGACGATGAACTTTTCGTCCTGAAAAAGGCGAGTGACTTCTTTCAACGCATCGAATTGAATCGTGTTTTGTGCGATGTCACGAATCAACTCGATCAACTTATTGGTGAAGCAGTTCGTTACTTGTGCCTCATACCCTTGAGCATAATCGTTGACGAGCCCAAGACCAGCGATGACGACTTCTTTCATCGACTTCTTGATGAAGTTGCGAGTGACGGCGTCAATCGTGCTGAGCTTCAACGACAACTGGTGTGCAAGAGACTGTTGTTCCTCGTTCATCGCCACGCACCCTTTGCATGCTTCTTCTCAAGATCCATGTTAATGACCATCTCATTTGTCTCGAACAACAACTTCTGACCAGGAGTGATGACCCAACCTCGCTTGACACGAGATTGCTTTGGAGCGTTGCATACACCGTCAGTACAGATCAACAAGCCATCAAACTGGCCGCGATGCTCTGGACTGTTGACGTATTCGGTTGGAGCGTCAAAGTTGGTACCGCCGCTCCGAGTTCGAAACAAATCCAGCTTTTGACCCTTCTTCCACTCTTTGATATTTCGTATATCGACCTCACAATCGAACGGAATGATGGTGAACGACACTTGCTTGGCAAGAGACCCGAGCACAGAAAAGATTGCGTCAAGCTGAACATCATCCACTGAACCAGACTGATCAATTGCAATCGCAAGTCGAGGAGTCCGGCCACGTTTGATGCCAGGATGCACATATGCATAACGTTTGTTAATCTTTTTGATTGATGTTGCACGCGAACCGCTGCTAAACATTGCAACAAAGTTCTTCAACACTTCACGCCAATCAACGATGTCAGACACGCTTGCACGAATCTCAGCACGAATTTCAGCAGGGATGTTTCCCCACCCGTTTGCCGTGGCATCTGCTGCTCGAACGCCCTCTGCCACGATCTTTTTGATCTTACCTTCGACCAACGTCTTCAAATCATGGGGAATGTTTTCCCAGGCGTCATGCGAATCAAAAGAGTACGAGTCGTCCGACCATTTGTGCTCGCTGCTCTCACCCCATTTCATCAACATCTCAAAATACACTTCGCTAGGAAGTGCCGGGGGCAAGCTTGCGATGACTTTCTCAAACGATTCTTGTTTGGCACGCTGGATTGATGTCAACTGACGCCAACCCTTTTTCGTCCTCACTGGCGTGACGCCCGGAAAGAGACCACAACTCGGAAGCTTCATTCCATACGACTTCGCAAGATCATTAATGGACAGATCCTGTGCCATGTTACTCACAATGTGAGGTTCTCGTCGACGAGTCGTCAAATGTTGCAGGATGAGGTGATAGAATTCGTGACTGCATGTCCCCTTCAACTCATCATTTTGCAACCGCGCAGCAAATCTGGGACTGTATAGCATCTCAACGTCTTCATTGACGATGTTATAGCTCATAGCAAACGTACCGATTGTCTCGTCTGGACGCTTACGAACGTGACGAGAAATCGTCTGCATGAACACAGACTCTTTCAACCAATCAACAAGGATTGCCTGAAAGTTAAAAGTCTTGACTTTCTCGTCAATGAGACGTTCTTCACGTTCCTCTTCACACATGTCGACAAGATCTTCTGCAGTGAGTTCCATCACCTCCTCGTCTTTGACGCGAGGCGTGGCATAATCTTTCATCACCGCTTCAGTGCGATCGCAAAGAAGACCTGCGTTGTCATACGCTTTACGAAGACGCTCAATCGATTGTTTGCTGAACATGAGACTAACCTACCCTAGATTGAGGCAAATTACACACCGCGCTCACTCTGCTGCGTCGTCATCATCGCCTTCGAAAGGCGATTCTGCGATGAGTCCACCATCGCCAGTCATGTTGAGAATGCTTCCCATATTTGCAGGACCAAAGCGATTTTTCTCAAACTTGAAGATACGCTTGCCATACGTTTCAGAAGTCGGTCGCTGATCAATGTAAACGTGGGCATGAGAATCAATGTTGTGTTGCAACTGTTGTTTGCCTGCGAACTTGCCGCCCTTGGTGACCTGACCGATCATGATCGTCATTGCATACGTTGCTTTGCAATATTCAGATACCATCTCTGCAATGCGAACTGGCGTCATGCTATTCGTCCCGCCGTCCTTGTATTTGCCATCATCATGGACCTGGAGTGAGTCCAGAATAATCAGCGCCTTCTTGTTTGGGTTTGCAGCCCTCAATTGATCAAAGTGCTCGAGGGCCGCCGGGACCAACCGATCTTGGCCACAGATGAACCCAGACGTGAGACCGAGACGCTTGGTGACCTTTCGCACCTGAACAAGCGCTTCCTCGACCGTGTTAAGGAGACAAATGTTCCCGCTTTTCGTCCAGGCATCAGCGATCTGCAACATCGTTGTCGTCTTACCTGCACCCGGCGTGCCAGTAAACAGACAGACCTGGCTGGGAGTCAGACCATAACCGCCCAGCGCGTCATCAAACCATTTGACCCCAGTCAGGATCGACTCTTCCAATTGAGGCGGGATGACAAGATCAAGAATGTTGGTGCCACGAGAGATCTGGCCATTAATCATCGACATGTTAATCCCTTTCAGACAGTTTGAAGATATTACCAGGCTCGCTCAAGGTTTACACTCTTCAGCGACAGGTTTTTTCAACATCGCTAATGAAACTGTTATACACCCCACTGCTGGAACTATCACAATCGAAGCCAAAAAAAAGTTTTACCTCTTGTTGTGTAAAAGGTGACGCTTGGTGGTATCCTCTAGCAAGTCAGCAACGGTGGAACAACCGGAGAGAAAAAAACGTGGACATCAAAACTTTCGTAAGTGCCGCTCGCAGTCTTCCCGCCAATCATTCGATTCTCATCCATGGTGAAACCGGGATTGGAAAGTCCCAAATCATGCGATTTCTTGCCACTGGGTTTTCGCTTGACACCATTGACAAGCGTCTCTCCCAACAGACTGAGGGTGACTTGGTGGGTCTTCCCGTCATCGTTGACGGAACGACGAGGTTTGCTCACCCAGATTGGTATGTTGAGGCTTGCAAGCGTCCAGTGATGTTGTTTTTCGATGAGCTCAACCGCGCGACCCCTGAGGTCATGCAAGCAGCGTTCCAGATCGTTCTTGATCGAGAACTCAATGGGATGCGACTTCATCCCGAAACTCGGATTGTCGCAGCTGTCAACATGTCGAGTCGATATCAAGTCAATGAGATTGACCCTGCACTTTTTGATAGATTTTGGGTGGTCGCCCTTGAGCCTTCAGTCGATGACTGGTTGGATTGGGCAAAGATGCCAAGCGACCACGATCCCAAGGTCTCCATCATTCATCCAATCGTACAAGGTTACATCCAAACGAACAAGACGATGTTGGATCCCCCGGGAAGGAGTGAACCAAACGTCAAGCACTCTTCTCGACGATCTTGGCAGCGTTGTAACGACGCTCTCATGATGAATGGACTTCTTGACGTGGATCTCAAGAAGGACGCAAGTGCTCTGGCAAAGTTTTATAACATTTGCCTTGGGTATCTTGGTCTGGAAGTCAGTCAGTCGTTCGTTTCGTATGCAAGCAACCTCGAGCGTCAGTTGTCTGCGACTGACATCCTTGATCGATTCGATGAGAATCTTCATCGGATTCAAGACCTTGGTGTTGACAAGTGGAACATCTGCATTGCAAAGATGGTGGAATACGCAAAGGAGAACAAGTTCACTGACACTCAGGCAAAGAACGTTGGCAAGTTTTTCAAGTTGATCCCTGGAGAGTTGTGTGTCTTCGCTTGGACGCAATTTGCGACCGACAACACTCCACATGGAATTGGCAACGTCAAGGCAATTCACCCTCATGTTGTTGCGGAAATCTTGAAAAATTTCCCACAGTCGAAATCGTAAACGTCTTCCGATGGCCCATTTCGGGCCATCGCTCGTTAAAGAGTCATAATGAATACATTCACGAGGGTAAAATCACAAGGTAAACGAATTGAATTATTGAGGCATGGCTGGGCCAGTCCTGCCACAAGAATGAAACGCAAGCGTGACAGGCGTAACTTCCAATTGGGAATTGCTCGACTTGAACGTTGGATTAATGAGAAAGGATTTGAACTACGCTTTTGCAAAAACATCATTTCATACGTGTCTTTTAATGACATGGAAGTCGTGATCAATAAGTGTTATGCTCCAGGTTCTCAACTTGCTCAACTAGCTCATGAATGTGGGCACATCCTTATTGACCTTCAAGGAAAAATTGAAGAGAGATTTCGTCGTGGTTATCCGTTACAATACGACAAGAAGTTCCAAAACAATCTGACACACAAAACTTCAATCGTTGAAGAAGAGATTGAAGCATGGAAAAGAGGCGAAAAGTTGTTGGGAACACTAAACATTCCTTACAATAAGGATACGTTTGCTGAATGCAAATCGAGGAGCTTGAAATCATATTTCCGCTGGGTCGTCCGAAAACCGAAGAAATTTTCCTCTGGCTTGACGACATAAGGCTTCCACCAGTCGGTTGGGTGTGGGTCAAGACTGCAGCTGAGGCAATTAAAGTCCTAGAAACTGGTCGTGTCGTTGAATGCAGTCTTGACCATGACTTAGCCACCGAGCATTATAACGACATTCATGGTTATAGTGATTCAGGTTACGTCAGAGAACCGACAGGATATGCAGTTGTTCTCTGGATGGCTGAACACAACTCATTTCCAGACATTGTCAGGATTCATTCAATGAACCCAGTTGGTGCCAAGGCCTTGGCACCAACTGGTTGGAAGGTTTCGCAACTCTTCTCTTAAACCACAACTTAACTTTGGAGCGCATGAAAAATACGAACCTGACGAGATAGAACGTCTTGAAATCCTAAACAGTTGCTTCTGACAATCAGGTAAAATAACTCGAGGGTGGCCAATACAGCCACCCTCGAATCGTTTAAACCACCCTCAGAATATTCTTCTCAGACAACAATAGTTTCAGGTGTCGTTGGTTCAACGATTTTTTTATCACCGTCTGGCACAACTGGAAGTGATACTTTTTGCTTTTTTGCGACAGGTTTTGCTTCAACAGATTCAGCGGCTTCCACGACCTGTTTAACTTCAACGGGTTTGACGACCGGTTGACTGGGAGTTTTTACTGCTGGGAGTTTTGGACATTGCAAATCATTTTCTACACAATATTGAACCAACGTTTCACGATTCAAGTGTCTCTCTTCCATGAAGTCTTGCAACGTCTGTTGTCTGCGATTTAACACGTCAGATAGTTTTATTTGAGCTGGTTTATATTTCATGTTCTTAAGTATGGGGTCGTTAAACACGAACAGCCCTGATTTTCATCAGAGCCGTGAGTGCAAACTTATATTCTTTAGAAGCTAAATTGTCGTTGAATAAGCTCAGTCATTGCAGACTGAAACCTTGGATCTCTTGCAGTCGACGTCACCTTATCATCATCCACTGGATCACCAGAGGCCTCTGCAAAGGCAATCGCAAACTTTTTCATGATTCGCAACACATGATTTCTTGCACTTGCATGATTCATGGGTTGACCGAGTTTAGTCATGTGTTCTGAAATTGTTCGATAGTTTGCTCCGTCATCATCGACGACGGTCGCATAACCAACAGAAACTTTCTTTCCTTTCGGCATACTCATTTGAGAGAAATTCCCTTCTTCAAGTTTTCAAGTTCTTCAGTTGTTATTGGAAAGTCTTGAGAATTTGTCGGATCTTCTGTTATCCCAAAGCGTAGTCGCAAGATAATCGATTCTTTCGCTGATAGGTTTTTTAGCACCTGTCTAGTGACAGCAAGCAATTGTTTTTCTGCAACTCGAGCAAATGGGTCACCGTTCGCTGAATTGTCAACAATTGAATGACCGATCGTTCTTTCGTTATCACCACCCGTCGATTTTCTAGACATTTGTGGAGATTCCAGCGAAAGAACCTCACGTCCGCTTTGAACAGTGGCTCTAACAACTTTTTCGCTAGCTCCGATTAGCTCAGCAAGATCTTCAGCACTTGGCTCACAACCAAACTGTCGCTTATAATCTTCAGCCGCAGCAATTAGTTTATTTTGCAAGCCAGCAGCATGAGCAGGCAAACGAATTGTCTTACGACGTTTTAGGATAAGTTGTTGGATTGCCTGTTTAATCCACCAAGTTGCATAAGTTGAAAAACGAAAACCTTTTTTGTAATCAAACTTATCGACAGCTTTGATAAGCCCAAGATTACCTTCTTGAATCAAGTCTTCAAGAGGAATCCTCGACTTACGAAACTGTTTGGCGATGGAGACGACAAGACGAAGGTTTGAACAAATAAGCTTGTTTTTTACCGTCTTCTTCTTTTTTTCGTCTGCAGTCTCGACTTCGGCAAAAAGCGACATACTTGCATCATGCTCAATACGAGGAGTCTTGTTAATTTCTTCAAAATACCAAGCAACAGTGTCTTTAGTTCCAAACATTTTTGTCTCCTCGTAATTCTTAAGAAGTGTTATGTCGCTTTCGGCCGCGCGCTATCTTCAGTTTTTTGGAGACCAGTAAGGAGGCGGAGGCGTCGGCTCGTACTCTGGGTAAGAATACTCGTTCGCTTCGGCGACTCGAATTGAGTTGATGTATTTGTTGTGTTGCTGACGACGGATTTCACGAATCTGTTGTTCACGTTGAGCATAACAAATCTCAACTTCATGTGCAACCGACCCATCACGCTTGGACAATTCTGACGTCATGTATCCAATCCTGTTGTAAAGTTCGTCATCACTCCACATTGCCAATTCATCAGACGATTGAATGTCAACCTTGGAAACGCGCTTCTTAGTGCTCATTTATCAATACCTTGATTGTTAGATTGCCAATTAATTACTGATTGTGGCATCGCTCGATCAAATCTTTCTTTCATGACCGAGATTGCCTTCTCGTTACTTTCAAACAGTATCCAGTGTCTGTTCAGGTGTTCACTCGCCTCACCAACTGTTCCTGACCCACCGCAAAAATCTAGAACAGTCCCATTTTCATGTGAAGATGCCTTAATAATACGAGTTGCTAGTTGAATTGGCTTCTGGTTTGGATAACCCGTCCTCTCTTTTCCGTTTGTTGGAACGATGGTTTGCCACCATACGTCAGTCGGAAACTTTCCTTTTGCAGCTTTTTCAGGTCCTGCAAGGTCTGGTGCCATGTAAGGAATACGATCAACATCATCATAATTAAAGATGTACTTGTCTGGGTCCTTTACGTAAACAAGTATGTTGTCGTGTTTTTTTGGCCAGCAACGTTTTCCTCGCCCACCAAAATCATAAGACCAGATTATTTCATTCAAAAAGCATTGTCGACCAAACAATCGATCAAGGTAAACTTTTGCGTAATGGACTTCCCTTTGATCGAGATGTAAATAGAGTGTACCGTCGTCAGTCAGAACTCGATGACATTCTTGCAATCGTGGTCCCAACCAACCATCGATATAATCGCTAAAGCTGTCGAGATAAGAAATATCAGAAACAATCTCGTGAGAGTATCGAGATCCAGCGAATCCAACAGAACCAGAGTCATTCAATTTTGACTTGACACGTTTCATTCGCTGGACATCGCCAGTATTAAACGGTGGGTCTGTGTAAATTAGTTGAATTGAAGACGATTCAAGCTTTTTGAGGCTCTCCAGATTGTCTCCGTTGACCACCGTTCCTGTCATGTAACCTACTGTACCATGTGCTTGTGCTAAGTACAATGGAAAGTGTAACAAAATATCACATGTGATGTACACGGTTTGACCAACGTGTATACGTATTGTCAGATGGTGTGAAAAAACAGTACACCACCATTTTGTGAACATTATGCCTATCGATGTTAAAATCACTCTATGCCGTTGACAAATGACGTTGAACTTTCAATGATTCCTAATGAAAAAATTGTTGAAGACAATGTCGAAGAGGCCGAAGCAAAAACTTCTGCTTTGATAAAATCAATTTCAATGAGTGATGCGACACAAGGTCCAGCAGTTCAGGGTATTGGACGACCAGGATGGAAACCACAAATTGATCATCTTCAGAACGCGATTGACCCAACGACAGGTCGATTCCTGTTAAAGGTCGGTGACAAAGTTCTCATTCAATATCCACATCCCTGGCGTGACACGACTGTGTTCATCATCAAATCAGTTGACCCTTCACACATGGAACATGGTTTCATTGGTCTTTGGGATCCCAACGGAATGCAATTCACTTGTAGCAGTTACATAACAGGTCCTCGTCGAGGATTGATGTTTAAAATTCCTGACAGTTCTAGGAATTGGGTTCCAGGAGAAAACGAAGACCTGTACACACAAGTGAAGAGGAAGTATACTCGCAGAGCAACAGAAGAAAAACCCATTGTCGTTGTTCCCACAGTGACTGACAAGAACGGCGATATCGTTCCTGTGAAGCGTCCTCGTGGTCGACCAAAGGGTTCAAAGAGCAAAAACAAATCAACGTAGAAAATCGAGGCTAGCACGTGAACATTATTAAATTGGTGGGGATCATATTAGGATTATTGGTTTGCGTCGCTAGCTTTGGTGGAATTGTCCAGATTGTTCGAGCACTCGTTATCAAAAAGGGATAATGTTATGCATCACATGATGTGTGTTCATCTTACCGAACTGTCACTTGCAACAAAGGCATTGAAGTTGATGTTTCCAAACGGGACGTCAGAATTGGAGTTTTATGACATCCCGGAAGGCGGCAGAGTCTATAGAGTGAATAGTGAAAGTCTAAAAGGAATTGAACAAGTCCCTGATTGCCCTCCAGGGACCCATGGAAAAATCATTGACGGTGTGGTGATGGCATTCACCCCCTACTCGCAAACGGCTCTTAGGTATATTTGTGGGACTCTGTCGATTGATTGGAAGGTTTACACATGGGAATAAGTGAACACGTTGGTGAGGGTGGAATCGTGACGCCTTACGATGTCATCGAAGAATATAAACACAAAGTCACTGAACTACAATCAGTGAATGAGGAACTCGAGGAGAGACTCCGTCGACTTGAGACAAATTATATTGATTGTTACACGTTGTATGAGGTTGGAACGAAACTAAGAGTCAAGCTTCATAATCACGTTCTTGACAAGATCAAGAATCGATCGATCAGTGATCGAATCGTGTTGTGGTTGATCGATCGTTACGTCCCATTCTGGAGTGAGGCGACAAAGTTGAGCATCGCAGCGACAGAAGTTGTCAAGTTAGATCGTGAACGTCATGTCCAATGTCACATCGACAAAGACTGTTAGGAACATTGTGGAGATACACTGGTCACCCTGAACACGACAGCGTCGTTTGGGTTCAGGGTGACATTGTTTTTGTATCTGAAGATGATATCGTGTTAATTGTTGATGTTAAAACTTTCGGTGACAGGCACACTATTAAATCAATTCATGGAAATCGTTGTGTGACTAACACAACTCTTGATAGATTTCTTATGACACATACACAAATTAAATGACAATCGACTTGATAAGATCCTGTCAATGAGGTGATCTTATCAAGTCGATTGTCATTTAAACAGCAAATGGGACAAAGTCCCATGTTTGACACTTAGAACACTTTTTCAATCTACTGATAGAACCAGTGTTCGAATCTCAAAAGAATTTCTAAGTGACTCGAGAGTGACAGTCAGTCAAGCAAGTGCCAAGGTTTTTCGTCATTCTTTGCTACTTGAAGACGTTCACGTGCAGAATGGTAGTATTGATAGAGACTATAAACGACACCGATAGCTCCGATCACGACAAATGTGTAATGAATACCAAGATCGTTAAATGATGTGTATCCTAACAAAAATGAAAACAGGAATGCCATTGCAGAGACAACGACAATTTCAATCCAGATTAGCTTAACCATGTCATCTCAACTTTCAAAGTCAACTGTTATGATATAATGAATCAAAAGAACGAACATACAAGTCGTGCCTAAGACGTAAACGACAAGATCCATAGGCTTTCCAAGCCACATCATTTTGACAAACTGATAATACCAAAAACCCGTCAGCCACACTGGAAACAGTTTCTTTAGTTTTTGTTTCATCTTAGTTTTCCGTTAATTGTGACTCTCATGTATCCGTTTGGCATGTAACGACGTAATACAACATCGGCAGCAAGTGCCGATGAAAAAACTTGAAGTGTTGGATCGCTTAAATCATCGACAAGTTTAACACCTGTCTCAGCATGAGCAAGAAACTTTCCTTCTGAGTGTTGAATGACAAAGCATACGATTGGATAAGTTTGTGGTTGATTCATGGTATGTGAATACAGTCAAGAAACTTACACAAAGTTATCATCAACGCTGTCATCCATAAAATGTCCCTGACATCTTTTAGGAATGAATGACGTTCACGCAATGGCCTTCTACGCTCTGACCAATAACTTCTTGGTTTATTTTCGTTAATTCTCATGGTGCCGGTGGTGGGACTCGAACCCACATGTCTTTCGACGACGAATTTTAAATTCGCTCCGTATGCCAATTCCGGCACACCGGCAAGTGTGTCAACTAAATCTTCTTTTGCTCTTGCAACCTAAAACCCTTGGGTGTCCTGTGCCAAGAACACTCAATATGGTTCTGCACCCACTGTTTTGTCTCCTCTTTTGAGAGATGACCCAACACTGACAAGTTATTGTCCCAAGTCGTTTGAAACGTTCGTTCAAGAAGAGGTTTGCTGATCGGCCAAACGTTTGATTCACAACGCAGAATGAGATAACTGTTACCTGTCATCGTAACGTTCTGAATCTCAAGAGCCATGTGCAGTTCATTTGCCATGAAACACCTCTCTTAGATAAAGTGATTAACTATGTGCTGGTGGTGGGACTCGAACCCACAAGACCTTGCGGTCGATTGATTTTAAATCAACTCCGTATACCGATTTCGGCACACCAGCGAACTCATGTCATCGTTCTACGATAAATGACAATCGATATTCAGATCGATTCTCTTTTCTAATTATCACCATTGGGACTGCTCCATCTTGACCGTGTGTTGGTGGAAGATCCGCAAGCAACGCTGTCAAATAAGTGATAACTCCAAGTGCCTCTTTTTTAGAGAATTTGACGACTTGAAATTGAGGAATATTTTCTGGAATGATTAATTCTGCCATTGTTTGACCATGAAATATACTTTATCATAACACAAACTAACTTTCACGGTTAGCGGCTCCCAAGGTAGGGATCGAACCTTCAACGTCTCGATTAATAATCGAGGGGCTCCACCTTTGAGCTACTCGGGAATATTGTTAGAATTACATACCTGTCAGAGTGGCGAGAATTGAACTCGCAATCTCGGCTTCTCCACGAAGCCGTGCCGTATCATTAGACTACACTCTGAAAACTGCATTGACAGAATCGAACTGTCGATTTCCATCTAATATTAGAGGAGGTGTTGCCATTACACCAAGTGCAGTTTTGGTTGTAAACTAAAGAAACTTACTACGACATCATAATGAATTAGCAAGTATCACGTTTACAACGCAAGCGTCCTCGACACGATTCGAACGTGTGACCGATGGCTTAGAAGGCCATTGCTCTATCCAGCTGAGCTACGAGGACATTGATCGTTGATCAAAGTCTTACATCAACGATCAGATTATTTATCCAACTCTTGCATAGATAATCTTGACGAAGTTTGATCAGAGCTTTAGGCATAGACTTACACTTCGTCAGTGGAACGGGTTGGATTTGAACCAACGATAGGCGGAGCCACTTGATTTACAGTCAAGCCCTTTTGACCACTCAGGCACCGTTCCATAATTACACTATATTACATATCACGTTCAGATTCACTTATTTGTGTCTCAGAAGGGAATCGAACCCTCACGACATTGACAAAAGAACGCTTAGAACGAGCTTCCCTCCCTCGGCAGTTCGCGGCCAGACCCAGTTTGTTACCAAACGTGGCGAGTTTCGGTGCATCCGCAAATCAGTGTTCTACCTCCACCATGAGAGTTTGCTCTCACAGCAGCTTCAACGCCCCTCTTCTCGAGGCTAATTGTTCCGTTTACAATTGCGGCGCCAGTTGCTTGCTGAGACTTAATCTTTCAAAGAGCACTAGCGGAAGGTGTGAGATTCGAACTCACGGACCCTTTCGAGCCGGCGGTATTCAAAGCCGCTGCCATCGACCACTCGGCCAACCTTCCAAGAGTAACTATACTCTATCCTCCGAAGATGTTCACTTTACCAGTTCAAGTATTCCCTTTCGAATTGCATTCACAGTCGCGGCATTCCATTTATACAAGTTTGCATCAAGGTTAAGATTTGCAAGAGCTTCTTGCCGAGTCAGGTCATCAAGAGACGATAAGAAATTGATGACAGCGATACTCTTCACGCCCTTACCTTCGGACAACTTGACGATACGATCGTTCAAAGGAACCTCACCTACGTCGTTCAAATTGATCACTCAACGATTGAATCTGATCTTTCATCTTGTCAAGTGCATCTGGCAACGATTTAAGAAATCGTAACGTCGTTGGACTTGACAACCACTTGAGTAGCTCTGGATCAATCTCCTCTTTTTTGTCTGCCATCCGAACCTCTTGATTCAACTATACTCTCCTCTCGTAGATTGTTCACTCGTCAGTTATGTCGCATGTTCCGTAAGTCGTGATATGACACAATCCACGCGATGACATAACAAGAATCTTTGGTGCTGGGACCATCTGATCAACTTCTGACGCATCAAGGACGACAAGAATTTCATCTTTTAGAACGATGCCAGGTCCTAACCCGTCAATACGTTCTGCAAAAATGAATTCTTTCCACACCTTCAGCAGTGATCCCCTCATAACTGTTTAACATATACTGGACTCACGTAACCTACACCGTGTGACGTCAATACCTTAATATAAACATCATCAAAATTAAGCGAACCCAAACCCAACATGACTTCGTCAATCCCGATGTGGCACAAGATTGTCATTGAATTGTGGCCTTTGCTGAGTGCCCATACGATGATTGTGCCTCGGCCACCAAGGGTGTCTGCGATCAATAATTTTCTCTCGTAACATCTCGGGTTCACCAGAATAATCATCCTTTCGTGACATAGGGAACTTCAAAAACAATCAATCAAATTTTCTTGCAGCGATTGGAATGGCATACCTATGGTTATGGCAAAGGCAAGACCACTGTTCAAAGAACTCACTGTCTCAAACTGGAAATCAAGTTCACTCCCTAACGGAAAGATGAGATTTAACGGCGAAGTGCGATATGATGTGACATATCGCGTTTATTCAGAAACCAAGAAAATTGCTGCTGTAATCTGGAAAGAGGATCCGAACGACACAGATTTTGTGGCGAGTGTCATCATGCCAGATTCAACAGAAGAAATAGTGTCACGAAAGAATTTTAATGGTAAACCTGGAGCAAAAGCTTGGTGTGATAGAAAATCACAATTGTTACTAACACCAATAATTGTTGGCACTGGTGTAAACAACGCCTAATCACGTTTCAATTGATCAGCTGCTATGAACCCAATACCAAACTGAGTGAGACAACGACACAAACTCAAACTGTTGACATTGAGCAATGGTAAACAGATGACAATTGCTCTGCCATCTAGATGTCCCCATCGAGTTGAGTCGCCGTGACAATCTGTTTTCCAGATATAAGTTCTCACTGCGACGTAAAGAAGATCACCAGGAACGAACGTTGATTCTTTCATACGTCACATAGGCCGGTGTGATAAACCCATCCGACTCCTCGAGCTGTGAGACATTTTACGTACTCTGTGTCAATGTAATCATGTTCAGTCGCAATGATCAAAACACACTCAGTTTGGTCTTCTATTCTGTAAAGACTGTCATAAATAAACAACTCACCATCCATCACGTAAGCTTCCCAAACAGTCGTGTTATACCCGAGTTGTAACAATCGACCATGTTGGAACGCGGGTTTTTGGCATGAAATCTTTGACATCGATCCATCCGATGCCATACTGAGTGATGCAGAGTTCATAGTTTTCATCATCGCCAAGAAATTTGTTCTGTTCAACAACTCGTTCACAAATTCCAAGTCTTATGACGCAACCATGATTGGAATCATTCGATGATAACTTGCGAAACTGACCTTCGCCAATTGTTGCCCAGATCATCGTCATTGGCTCCAATTCGATAATCGCACCTCTCATTTGTCTCGGCGCTCACGTTCCAACTGTTCAGAATTGATCCAACCAATACCACCTGACGTGAGCATTTTCATTTCAACAATCTCGAAATTCGTTTCAGTTTGACCCAAATAGATCAGTGCTGAATCAAACTTGGCTTTCCAACTGTTCTCCCAATATGGTCCTGGGGTGTCATAGATTGACACTGTGCTACGAATGAAGAACAACGTGCCAGGAAGGACTGTCACTTTCGTTGACATTGTGACGCTCCACGATTGTCACAGACATTTCATGTTATGAGACGGAATCCATCCAATTCCTAATGGAGTTAACACCAAACACTGATCATAAAGAATCTTATTAACTGTTGTAACTTTGTGTTCTAAAAGAACTACGACTGTGTTGTTGGGCATCAACTTCCTAGGAGACATGAGAACGCCGTGTTCCTCTGCCAACGTAACAGTGTTTATTGTTCGGTAAGTTGATACCGCACGAAATATTCGACCTGAAATGAACTTCTTGATCATGTTTCGACCAAGTTTTCCTTGCGAACCCAGCCAATCCCAATCGATGTCAACACACAAAATTCTGATACGATCTCTTCATCGGAAATGACCAGAACGATATCGTTTGTGTTTAGATGATATTCTGTGGTGGCCCCTAATGAGTTTGGAGCCTCAGAATTAAGTAACGCCCGCTGGCAATGGTTCAACATCAATTGCCCTTGATCATGTTTTGATCAAGTGTCCTAGATGGACCCAACCGACACCGATTGATGACAATACCAGAAACTCAGATTCAACTGGTTTGTTAGAAACCACAACCACAATTTCACCACTGTTTATTTGACATTGCTCGTTATGTTTTGCTGTGAACGGTGGTTGAGAATTAAGTGACGCTCGAGAACCAACGATCAACATCAATTGACCGAACATGATATCAAGATACCACAAATAGAAAACAATTACACATCGCTAGGTCGTTGCATCACCCTTTTAACGAGAGTGTTATCAACAATCCACCCGACACCGTGTGCTGTCAACACATAAAGTTCATCGAGATGTTGTCCTGCAACCACCGATCTCCACGATGACAGGAAAATAACGACAGAAGACTTTTTAAAATTAGCGATCGATTTGTTGCACACACCAGAGCGTGGGAACAATGACATGCCAAGACGGCTTGTTCTCAACAAATCTCCAGCTCGATATTTTGTCATTCTATTATCCTAATTCGACTGAAATCAATCCATCCGATTCCCAGATGTGATATGACACAAAATTCCTGGATGCGTTTGTCTATTTCAACGACAAATAAAACATCACCAGCCTTCACGTATTGATTGTTGCGTCGAATCGTTAGACGCATACGATCATCATACAATCTCACAAATTCGCGGCCGGGCGTCAATAACGATCCAACCTTAACGTCATCAAAGTATTCAATATTCATTTGACGTCTTTTAAATCACGGTTATCAATCCATCCCACACCATGTTTGCTCAGTGTCAGCGTCATAGTGCCGAGAGGGGCGGTATTACCTGGAACACTAATCCCAAGAATGATCGCCACGTCATTTTGTGTCAGATCACCAAACCACTCAACTCGCCTACTAACAACACCGTCAATGTTGCCTTTCCAGACAGAAGAAACGTTAATGTATGGAGAAATAGAATTAAGGTCACCGACTTTCATTTTTTATCTTATCGACGTATTCAATGTCAACCCACCCGCATCCCAATCGACTTAATATGAACACTTCTGTCCGGTTATCAGGACCAAAATAGTAATCAATGATAAGAATCTGCTCGCCGTCTTTGAGAAAACCGACCGTATGTTGACCACCTGCTCTGTTACGATGTGTGGCCCAACACATACATCCACAATCAACCTTGTCTACTATCGTGGATAAAACACCAGTCACCATAGTTCAACCGTAAAACCACAATCATTTCCGCCGCGAATCCAACCATGACCATGAGCTGAAATGACGTGATACTCTTCGATTCGCAAACCTCTTGGCGAAAAACTAAGGTGAAAATCAGTGACAACGAGAAGCGCGTTCACTGGAAGTTTTGAGACAAGATCACCCATTGGAAAGGGACAAGACAGTAATTTAACAGGTGACCCGTCCTCTTTCGCTTCTGCTCTTAACAACATTCCTATTGTCATCTTACGATCCTATGAATTCGTCAAACGTTTTCAACAATGTCAAACTATCATGACGCAACCAACCAAGACCATATCGCGTCAACACACAGCAATGGTTGCTGGTGACAGGTGTGGAAATCAAGAGGGTGACTTCTTCTATTTTGATCCGTCGAAACCATGCACCAGATCGTTGAAAACCTTCCGTCGTTGGGTCAACAGAATACAACCTGACGTTGCTCTTTGCGACACGACAGAGTTGACCGATCACGATGTTCTCTTCTCTTTCAGTCGTTTAACAAGAATCCAACCAACGCCGTCACGTGACAACACATAGACCTCATCAGGACACAATGCGTCAAACCCAACAACGATAACAATCTCGTCTGGATCGATAATCGCCGCGACCGATGATCTGATTGATTGGTGACTGATCCTATTTCCACGCCATAACGTTGTATTTTCAGTGACATTCATCAGGTCGCCCCTGTTCATGACACTTCCTCAACGTCCTGCTTTTTAATCCACCCGATCCCGGCGTGTGACAGGACAAAATATTCAACACGCTTGTATTTTTCGCCGTATTCAGTGGATGCCATTGCCAACACAACATCATGTTGCTTCATGTGTTTCACGTTTGCTTCTTCTGTTTCTTCAATAGTGTTGGGTGCCAGCAAGAACAGGAGAATTCCATCACATTTGACTTGGAACAACTCTCCGTTCATAGCTCGTTCAAATGTTTTTTCCATACAAAACCCACCCCGCGATGAAAACAGTGGAATCTTTGCTGCGTTGATATAACAAAGTTTTCCAATCATAAGTCCTCTGTTGCCTCGCCCAGGACTCACCCACAACCCAGACCCGACATCACATACGCCTCGTCCCAATCTGTGTCAAGGATTAACACCGTGTCATCGACTGACACTTTGCCTGTTAGAGCTCCACTTACTTCGTGTCCCGCTCTGTCATGATAAATTGGAACGTTGTTCCACGACTTCACCCAGAACAACCTCCCAATCACTGATGATTTTTCAGATCGCTCCGGTGCATCCATCCTTCACCAAGTCGTGTTAACACATGACAACTGAAACTTGTTGTGTCTATCTCCGATTGTATCAGGATGACAACGTCACCACTGGACAACCAGAGTCGTGGTTCTATCGGTTTGACAAGTTCACGATGTGACCTCACAACTCGAGCCCATCCCGACGTAATACGCAATAATGACCCTTTGCCTGCAAGACCGATCATGACGTTGTGATGTCCGAGAGGTGAACATAACCTTCACCAAGTCGACTGAGAACCCGACACCCGAACGGACCAGTGTATGCCGAGGACAACAACATGACAGTGTCACCCTTCTGGAGATGACGACCTTTCCCGGTCGCCTGTCTGATAAGTGATAGAGTATTGTTGAAGAGAATGGGACGGGCGGAGACAATAACAACAATGCTTCCTGTGTCTAACTCTTCCATTGAGTTTACAGTATCACGAAATCTCGTATTTTACATCAAACACCCACAACCACCCAACGCCATGTCGGGTTAGAACTTCATAATATTCGATATTTGATAGTCCAGTCTTTTTCCGCAGCACAACAGCAACTTCACCTCGACGCAAGTATTTGTGTTGAGGTGATTCCGTGCTGCCAGGAAATTGTTGATGAAGCATCGAGAGGTCGACGTCAATGACAGACAAACCCATTTGATCTATCATACCTCAATCCCGTCTCTTTTACACTGGATAATCAGTCTATAGACAAGGGGTCAGAGACAGAAGAAACGGTGACTCCGCCGTTAAAAACCACACAGAGTGTCACTGAGATGAATTGGCGGTCATCGAGCTTATAATGGTCTCCTCTCCCCGCTAGAAGAAGTCGACAGTTGACGCAAATTGGGTGTATGAACCTTCCAATCAGCCACGGTAAGATTGAACTGTCGACCATCATCAATCACGAACACCGGGGTTTATCACAATGTCAAACTTTCATACACCACAACAACCAATTTGGGTCTACTTTTCCCGCCGGCAGAACTCTAAATTGTGACAATTGATCAACTTTTTGTCCCGCGCGTAAGGCACGCTCGCGGGCGACGACGCGCGATTGCGCGATCTTGTCATCACATTTTCACTCATTAATCGCGTGCCCGCGGGCGATTGCGCGCGACCTTTGCAAAGAACCGTTTTACATCACACTTGCATATCACCCACAGCGGCGAGCAAATTTAAAAAAGACTATACGTTGAGATTTACACCATCCCACACGACAAAACTCACATATCACACGAACACAAATTGTGAAAGTCCCAGGGAAGTTTCGTCACACAACTTTCAAATTTTTCTGATAAGAGTGACACACGTTGAAAACGGTCGGTGCACCCAATTTCGAACTGAATTTCTCGTGGGTTGACGAGGCTTTGTCGGATTATGACACTGACGGGACAGTCACATCCACCCTGAAGAGGACCGCACTCACCGTTTGGTGTGGAAATGGTTGTTCTGTTCCCTGAGGTGTGATTGATAATTCTTTTATGACATATCACTGATTCAACTGTCAGATTCTTGAGAGAATTTCTGAGGGCATCCTGAGTGAAAGATAGAAAAGTGCAAGGACAAAAAATCTTTCAATGAAAAATACTGTGGAACGTTATACTTTTCTTTACATGAACGGACTGTTCGACAACATCAAAGCCAAAGCAACCCTATTGAATGATGCCATCCCAGACTTCTTTATAGACAAGGTGATGACACATCCTTTGTATCGACAACTCGCATGGATTGGCCTCGCTCCATTGTTTGTCCTCATCGTCAACATCATTGTCGGTGTCGGAATTCGGTCACCACTTCTCGCCGCGGCAATGGTTTACATGATTCTCTGCAACGTTGTCTACCGGATTGGATGCAAGGTCGCAGTCGCACAACGTGACAAACAAACGTACGAGGAACTCAAGCTGATTGTCAACGCAATCAAGGAACGCCGTCGTCATAGTTTCAAGGGAGACGATGGATCTGTAAAATAAAAGTGTGTCATTGTGAATAATAATTGACAATAATTGATGTGAAGGGTAAGTAATGATATAGGATAGAACACAAGGATAACATAGCAGGAAGGGCCCGGCCATCGAGAATCTCTATCGATGGCATTAAAGGGCGGGGCAGGCCGGCGCAAAAGCCCCTTTTTTACATTCGGTAAATATCCCCACCATACCCGAAACACCGTCCATACCGATTCACCGCCCTTGCCACCGAATTCCTCACGATCCCTCTCTATCCGCCGTCCATTCACAGCGATAGGAAGTGAAACACTTCCGCCGAGGTGGTGCAACCCTGTGCACTGCCGTCAGCAACGGTTAACGGTCAGGATATAATCGAGGTCAGGATACAGTCCAGGTCGGGATGTATCCCGACCGTCTGACCGTTTGACCTCGAATTTGTCCCAACATGTGCAACCCTGTGACAGCGATAGGAAGTGAAACACTTCCGCAAACCGTGTGGACCGCCGGTGAGGTCTCGAATGTAACCCGACAGAACGGGAGTTATAGCTGGATACAAGCGAGGTCAAGGTAGTGTTTGTGGAAATACGCTCGTTGCGTTTCCTGAACTTCCACAGGATGTATCCAGACAGTCTGACCGTTTGACTCTTCTAGAACGTTGTCTCCTCTGCGATCCTATCCTCTAGGACAGAGATGATGTGGAAGACGTTCTAGATTTTGCCCCTGCGCGAGTCTTTTTAAAAAATGCTAAGACAGGACTGAATCCTGTCTGTTATCGGAAATGATTTTGCATTTCCTTGAGCTCGGTGACCATTTGTCTTTTCGTTGATAGGATCGTATCATGAAAGTTGTTTTCCTTGATATCGATGGTGTGTTGAATCATACCGACATGTTCTGTGTCCTGAACTCGTGTCGGAACGTTGACATGCTTGATGGAGAGGCGGTTCTGTTGTTGAATCGGTTTGTTGAGAGCGATGTCAAGTTTGTGCTGTCGTCTTCATGGCGGTGCGCGTTCAGTGTTGAGAGCGTCGAGGGTGACCTAAAAGAGAAGGGATTCAAGGGTGAGTTGATCGGGGCGACGCCGATCATGGGTGATGGTCATCGTGGTCGAGAGATCGAGACGTGGTTGTTGTTGCATCCCGAGGTGAGGGATTTTGTCATCTTTGATGATTGTTCTGGGATGGAACCGTTGATGCACCGTCTTGTCCAGACTGACGTTGACGTGGGATTGACTGAGGATCATGTCGTTCTTGCCATGAAGTTGCTCGGTGTTGGGTGAAGAAGTATGATGCTCTCGGGCAGCTCATAGAAACATGTGCTGACCATGATGGTCATAACCTCGGTCTGTGGAGAGTTGCGATTGTCATTCGTGACAGGCGCGACGGTCACCACCTCGATGTCTTGCTGTGGAACGGTCGAGTAACAGTTGTTCACATATCAAACACATGGTTTGACAATGAGCTCTAGGGTGTATCGGATTGGTGAACTCGTGGAAACATGGTTCTCACCTCAACATATGGTCACCGGACGATGGGTCATCGCGATTATCGTTCGTGAGAGAAATAATGGGCACTGATTTGACGTGTTGCATCTTAGCGGTGTGAGCATAGCTTGGTCATGTAACGTAAAAGACGTCGGCGAGGAAAGAGATTGAGGCCGTTGTATCATCAATGAGATCTAAACAGAACTATAAACCTGGTGACCTTGTGTCAATGTGGATCGGCGTCTTGTTTGATTGAAAGTTAATTTTGTCCCTTCATGATAAATCCCAAAGCAGGTAAACTTGTTGAAGCATGGATTTCATTTCAGATGGATCATCCAGTCGTCGCTTTGGTTGTTTATGAACGTGGATTTTATCTCGATGTTTTGAGTGCTGATGGCAAGACGAGGGTTCATCATGCAAGCGTTAGGAAAATTGATCAATGAATCAAATTGTCGGTGAACTCGTTGAAGCATGGGCTAACTATGATACCGATAACATCGGTTTATGGAGACTTGCAATTGTCATTAGTGAGAGGCTCGAGGGATATTACGTCGATATCTTGCTTGCTAACGGACGAAAAACTGTTGTGCACCAAGCAAACATAAGAAGATTTGACCAATGAATGCCGAAAATAACGTTGATTATAAACCTGGTGATCTCGTTACAACGTTGATGTCAGGGAGATACGGCGCTCGTAAGTTCTGTGTGGGCATCGTTGTGGGTCCATCGATGGGTGTGGCACGGTTACAGAGTGCTGGGTGGTTTAGTGTGTTGTGTGATGGTGAGCAGATCGTGTTTCATTGTGCAAACATAAGAAGATTTGATAATGAGTCCTAGAGTCTATCGAATAGGTGAACTCGTGGAAGCTTGGATCTTGCCTGAACAGATGGGTTACGGTCGTTGGGTCATCGCGATTATTGTTCGTGAGAGAAAACAAGGATGCTGGACTGACGTGTTGTATCCAGGCGGAGTGAATACTGCTTGGGTAGGTAACGTAAAATGCGTCGGTGAGAAAAGAAACTGAGATTGTGGAATCAACACCAATGAGCTCTATCAAAAATTATAAACGTGGCGATCTTGTGACAATGTGGCGGTCACGACACGTAGCAGGAAAATTTGACAACACTAAAGTCATTGCGTTGATTGTTCACTACAAAGGAGATGAATATATTACTGACATCTTACACGAAGGTGGAGTGACCTCGGTATGGCGAGTGAACTTGAAAGACTTACAAGACAACGAAGCCATTAGCGCATTATATCAAAATGCGAAAGTCAAAGACAGGTGAATGATGACGTCTGAGAATAAACTTGTGGAGTTAGGAGATTATTAGCTGTCCCACCCAGCATCTGGGGAGACTCCAACGTGGTGGCAATTGTCGTGCATATTCATGAGTATTTCTGGGTTGACGTCTTGTGTTGCACGGGCATAATGACAATTCATTTGGCGGAAACGTGTTTATTATAAACGTCATGATGACTGGTAAGCAATGAGACTTGAAAGAGGAGATTTGATCTTGTTGATGACTCCCGCAGGCTGGACACCTGCGATTTATCTTGAGCACGAAAGTAAGAATTATTTTCCATGTCTCACTGAAAGAGGTTATAGGCTAATCTCAGTTGACGAACATGGGTTCATCGAGAAACTCTTATGAAATTCGAGAGAGGAGAGTTGATAACCTTGATACGTCATGGATTCACTGACGTCGTGATGATCATTGACAAGATCGATGACGAACGGTTGATGATGTTGAATCCAGAAGGTGGCACATTTAGGGTCACGATAGACATTCTCATGATATATGCTAAAGTTGATTGAAGAGTTAAATTTTGTCTCTTCATATCGGTTCTTTGATTACGTTCGAACTGTACCCACCAGCCAAATTGAGTTTGTGGTCATCTGATGTCATTCAATCAAGATCAATGCGGTCACGTACCTTGTTAACAGAGTTTGATTCAAAACATGTTGTCATGTTTTTGCAATACAGCATTGATAAAAAGAGGATGCTTGTCGTGTCGCAGTTCGGCGTGGGGTGGGTAAGCACTGAGATTTCTGGGAAATGGTCGATCAATAAGGAAATTTAATTTTGTCACTTCATAAAGGTTCTTTGGTTGTGATCAATAACATACCCAACGACGTTGGGGGAGGTCTGTTATGGACTTCACCGTCTGAATTTGACATTGTATCATATATCATTAATTACTTTGATTCAGAGCACGCTGTCATATTACTACGTTACAGTAATGATAAGAGTGACGCATTTGTTTTGTCACAATTTGGTGTTGGGTGGGTTGCTACGAGTTATTTGAAGGAACAATGAACACTTACCAACGTGGTGATCTCATTACAATGGCATGGCGAAAGAAGCTTGGCGTCGTTCTTGTCATTGAAAAACTCTATGACGGGTTTGTCATAGTCTTGTCAACAGAAGGAAAAATTAACATCTTAGAAGGATTGTTCGACGAAATCATCTACAAACTAGAAGATGAACTCCGATGAAACTCATTTCTGTTGGTGATCTTATCGTCGTGAGGCGACAACCATACCCGTTAGAGTTTGGAACCAGATGGCATTGCATCGTGATCAATTGTTTGCGAAATAATTCTTACGAAGTGTTGTCGTTTCAAGGTTTAGTAATTGTAGACATACATTGTATTGAAATTGGCCCATGTCATCGTTTATCATAACTCGAGGTCAACTTATCATCGTTCAAAGCATGATACATTTTAATTCACCACACATCAGAGTTGCAATTGTCCTGTCTGAAACTGACAAAATTTTGCTTGACGTGCTAACAGAAAACTGTCGTAAGTTTGTTTCTAGAGAATGTTATGTATGTGATGCATAAACAACATATAGTAAGAGCATATGAAAAATCCTAAAGTTGGTGATTTGATTCTTATCACAGAGTATGTCAGCGCGACAAGTTTTAGAAATGCAATGACTCAATTTCCAAAAGGAACGATTTGCATGTGTGTTGATGTGCTCGATTCTAAAACTTCTCTTTCACAATTTTTGACAACACGTGGTGTTTTCTGTATTTGGAATCATGTTCACATGGAATTGTTATGACGCGTCCCAAAGTCGGAGATTTGATTCTTATCACAAAGTCAGTCTGGGCAAGTGACTTAATAAACGCAATGACTAAAATTCCAGAAGGAACAATTTGTGTTTGTCTTATCAAATCAGATGATAACCTCGATCGGTTTTTGACGACAACCGGCGTTTTCTGCATTTGGAGCGATTACAACATGGAATTGTTGTGTTTTATGTAGGAGAGATGGTCGTGATACGCACGAACGTATGGCCCAAGTTTGTTTTGTTGGTGCTTTCCGGTCCTGACACTGACGGGATGGTTGACGTGTTGACGATCATAGGAAAAAAACGTATGTCTGAATCGTATATCTGTGGAAGATGGTTACAACATGAATGACGTTGACATTTCAGCTCGTGGTCAATTTGTTGTCGTCCAATGCAAGTTGGGTTCAGCCAAGAGTTCAGAGTCAGCGATCGTTCTGCATCACAACAACATCTCATCATCTGTGTTGACACGACACGGCATCTTTAATCTTGTTCCACGTATAGACAACGATCTTGAACAAGATGAATAAAAGTGTTTATTTAAAGCGCGGAGATCTTGTGATAATAAACGTTCGTGGGTCTCAACACAAAACAGTCGGCATCTTATTGAAGAACATTGACGTTTATGATGCAAATATTTTCGCGGTCTCGCTCATAACAGACATAGAAAAATTTCGTCGAGAAATGTTCGAGATTCACAAACTCACATGACAGCAAATAAGTTACGAAAATGGAATGCGCTAAAACCTGGAGACTTAATTCAGGTTGCATTTCCTTATCGACTGGGATACAAACACACAGCGATCGTGTTAAATTGTTACACATATGCCGACAGAATTGATGTTTTGTGTTGTGATGGTTTGTATTTTGCCTTTAGACAAGATGTTAGAAAGTTTTGGTGTTGTCAATGAAACACGCTGTTGTCATTTTAGTGTCAAATGATAATAAAGTTCTTGGTGTCTCCAGAAAAGATGATCCCACAGCGTTTGGTCTTCCTGGCGGGAAAGTCGAAGCCGGTGAGTCGTTAGAACAAGCGGCCGCTCGAGAGCTGCTCGAGGAGACAGGATTAATCGCAACCTCTTTGAGGTGTGTCTATGTTGCACTAGAGAAAGAATTTTCTACTGTTGCTTTTGAGGCAACTGTGACAGGCGAGATATCTACGACTGAAAGTGGCGTCGTTAGATGGGTCGAACCTGAAGTTTTATTTTCTGGTCCCTTTGGTGTGTATAACACTCGTCTTTTTGAACATCTGCAAACGTCAGAATAGAATTGTCAAAGAGACACGTGTTATCGTGCACTTTTCTGGTGTGCGTGAGACGCAAATCATCTTGACACCTAACGCTGAACGTTCTTTACAGATGAACGCAAAGTTGCCGTCAATAGAAAGTTGATAATGCTAAACCCAGGTGATATTATAGTTGCAAGAGTCAGCATGATGGCAGCAAATCAAAAAGATGCTCACATAAAGGGTTCTTTGGCTTTTATTTTACGCTGTAACAATTATTCAATATTGATTTTATCACGTCATGGTGTGGAAATTGTCACAGGTTGGAAACTCGAAAATTGGTTGAAAATTGAACTATATGATGCGATATCGACCACAACGAGGTGATCTCGCTAAATGTCGTGTGATTGGTGGGAGCGTCGACAGTATTCTTATTACAGCTGACGTCGTCATCGTCATTGAACACAACACCGTTTTATCACGTTATGGATTACAACACTGGCGAACAAACTGGGCTTCACTATCGAGTTTGATGAATGAACACCAATGATATTACTCTCATGTTTACGTCACACAACAATGTCGAAGTTTTTGCTCACGGGCTAATCAGTGTGTTGGGTGTTCTAACGAAAAACGAGCCATTGTTAATTATCAAAAGGACACCATACGACGAACTTATCGTATTGACAAAACACGGAATTGGCATCATTCATGTCGATGAAGCAAAATCAACGTATTGGTATGATGATGTCTACGAATAACGTTTTTCCTGGTGATCTGTTATTTGTAACAAAGACAACTCAACTTCTATTGAAAACTGAAAACTGGCGAAGGCCGGGTGCTGATCTGCTCGAGTTCTTGATACAAGATGATGTCATGATTTGCATCCAACCATCAAGTCAGTTTGGAACATGCAAAGTTTTGACTCGTCTTGGAATGAGTTGGATCTTCATATGAAGATAGAGAATGGTCAATTATCGGTCGTCAAAGACAGATTGGTGACTTGGTCACGTGTAACGAGAGCACACCAACCTGTCATATCACACCGAACATTAAAATGTAATGACGTGCTGATTGTGATTAATATGTTTGATCATAGTACAATCAGAGCTCTGACAAAGTTTGGTGTCGCTTACATACATAAAAACGATTTTTTGATTGAACGTCAATGTGGGTAAAAACCGAACGAAATCAACTAATCGTCCTAAAACTAACTGACAGAGAACCCTATTTGTGGGGAAAGAAATTTGAACGTATGATACATCATCCATCGAATGAGCAAGTCGGTCCATTCAAATGTGACGATGTTTTCATTGTGATAAACCATAGAAGCATCAGAACTGGATGCACACAAGTCTTGACTCGCCTTGGTGCGTGTTGGTTCGATTCACATTTTCAACGCTTCATTGAAGACATCGCATAAAAACCAACGTACAATACGTAGAAATTGTAAACCGTTATGAAAAATCGTGGTGAATTGCTCGTTGCCAAAAATGACATACTCATTTGGAATGACACCGGTCTTGATGATTTGTTCACGTCCGAACATGTCGTTTGTCTTACAACGCATGCAACCAGCGGACTTGTCTTGCTGGGGTCCCATCAAACTTTGGAGACGACATGTCAACGAAGGTTACTCTGGAATCATTGGTGAACTTGTCGAAGACGATGTTGCATTAGTCATTGACGATCGAGTGTTGACAAGACTTGGCGTGGGTTATGTAATTGATGTTCATATGAAGTATATTAGATAATGTCATGACACATGGTGATATTTTAATTGTTCAAGACATGCCGCTCAACGTGCCAGGCATAAGCGTTTGGTCTGTCATGACCGCGGGTAAAAGTCGTGATTTACTTGGCACCATTCGTGACAATGACATTGTCATGGTGATAAAACGTGAGACTGGAAGCACCGCAGTGCAAGTAATCACAAAATTTGGATTGAGTTACGTGCGTTTAAACATGCTTGATAACTTTACGAGCGTAATATGAGTTTTTTACCTGGAACGTTGAATACCTAAAATCATTATGAACAAAAAAGTACAAATTGGCGATTTGATCATTCTTGATAAACCTAGTTCTCTAGCATGGCGTAAGATACAACATGATACTCTGTTACCTCTTTTTGAAACGCCAGAATGCAGGCTTACAAAGGATATGAAATTCATGAGAGACGGTGAAGTTGTTCTTGTCGTCATGACAAGTTACACGCCGCAAGATAAGAATCACAATTCCTATAGAATTTTATACGTCATCACATGCCAAGGCATTGGGTGGATCAAGAGTGAATACCTAAAATCATTATGAACAAAAAAGTACAAATTGGCGATTTGATCATTCTTGATAAACCTATACATTTGCGTTTTGGGAAAACAGAAACAGTATGCATTGTTGTTGGGATTCAACATGTCATGTCTAGATCAAACGTGTTGTTTAAAGAAACAAGACTGTTAACGTCACTTGGTTTAGTTTGCCTCGGAGACGAGTGGAATACTCCGGTGTACGGTTATGAATATGACAGAGACGAGAATACAGCAGAATAAATCGTAACTCGCAGAAACAGTTTCCAGTGTCAAATGTCAGAAGAGTGTCCAGAAGGCGATGAGTGCCATCTGGACTTGTGTAATTTGTGGCGCAGCGTTGTACTATTATGACATGGCGCCTTGCGTTCAACCGGAATTTGGTCAACTTGTCAAAACAAAGTCACGAATTTGGATGAGAGATAAAGAACTTAAAAGCGGTGAACTTGCGATTGCTATCAAGACAACAAATTTTGCGAATTGGTCACAAGATACTTTGTTCAAAACTATGATCATTTCACGTTATGGTCTCGGATGGGTGGCATCTGAAGAATTGATCATTATAGCATGAATCGAGGAAAGCTCGTTCGACCACGTTTCAGCAGAGTCGCTATTTACGAATCTGACGATTTAGACTCTCAGATCGTATTATGTCGAATTGACAAAGATCCTTGTATCATACTTGAAGAGCACAAACCTCGTAGCAGAGGTCAAGACCAATTGAAAGTTTTGACATCGTTCGGTTGTGGTTGGGTCGCAACAAATGACATGGAGTTGTTATGAAAAGAGGCGACGTTGTGTCTGTCTTCAGTCTTACAAAGAGTAAGTTTCCAGTTTATGCACTAGACGACATACACGATAGTACTGTTGCATATTACCTTAAAAATGATGACAAAGTCATCGTGTTAATTGATCAGATTCAATCTGCGATCAATGGTTACGAAGATGAAACAAAAATTTTGTCACGTTATGGGGTCGGATGGATTCGGACGGCATCGCTCTTTGAAGACGAAGACGGAGAACAATGAAAACTGGTGATCTTGTTCGAGTGTGGGTGATCATGAATCGGTATTCAGTGTCAAACGTACCAAGAGATAGTGAAAAAATGACTGGAATTGTTATTGCAGCGGCTTTGCACAGTCAACGGTTATTTCAGGTTTTGACGCCGATGGGTGTTCAAGTTTCATCAGATTTAGAACTCTATTTAGGAGTGACAACACTTTATGACATCTAAAACGTTAGGAATTGTAGGCATAGGTTGGTCCGTTCTGTTGTCACATCATAGAAATTCAGACGATTACGCTCTAAAACCTCTCGACCCTGGCGATGTATACATCGTAATTGATGTTTTGCGTGACGATTTCTATGGCGACATCAGTGCAAAATTGTTAACAAAACACGGTGTCTTTTACTGTCGACGCAAGTATCGTTCACCATCTTTCTACAACTGGTATGATCAAAAAATAGACAGCCTTCAACGTTCGGAACGTGAGATACACGTAGATGACTACAATGGAACGAATAAATCGTTGGGAATGAATGTAACATATCGTGGTAAGTTTTAACGTTGGTGAAATTTTAACAATAACAGCTGATTTTTGTACCTCTGTTCGACATGAGTGCGAACTTTCGTACTTCGACAAAGGTGAACTTATCATGGTTGTTGGGTATAGTATTGATACCACAGATCAAAAAACTGTTGTTGTTTTGACAAACAACGGCATAAAACAAATTTATGCAGGCATCATGCCAATGATTTCAACACAAAATTCAAAATGATAAACAACGGTGACTTGTGGATTTACACTGACTTGGTCAAATCCATGATTGAACTTCACCATGACAATTATTATTCTCATAGTGAACTAAGTTATGATGATATTTTCATAGTGTTAGAACGTGTTGAACACGCTCATGGCAGTTACATCAAAATTTTGTGCAAAAGTGGTGTGTTTTTGATGTGGGCGCTTGACATCAAAAGTGCCAAACAAGTTTCATAATGAAAGAAAAACATCATGATATCAAGCGATGTCGTCGTTCTTGAAAGAGGCGACCTTACGGTTGTCAAAACAAAACCTAATGTCGAACCTTCGAAAGTGGGTCTTTATACTCGATATAGAAAACGTTATCCGTTGTTAGAACACTACTTGTTCAATTCAGACGTGATGATAATCCTCTCTAACGAGGATGATGAACATCCTTGGATTTTGTGCAAATATGGTACATTTCAATTAGAAATTGAATATTGTGAAGGTATCATTTGGCAAGTTTAGCGAGGTAAAGAATGCGCCCAGGATCGTTGTTTGTTGTTTCGGATGAAAAGTTCGATTTTGATAAAAACATATTTGTGTTGTGGTTGTACAATACAATTAATAGTGCAAAATTTTCTCTGAAACCCGATATGAAAGCAAAAATTGGCGACGCGATGATCGTTTTGAAACTTACACAAGAACATTGTCAAGTCTTAACTCGAACGGGATTCTACTGGATTCCGATGTCAACTGCGAGACAGTTCCTCGTGGTGGTTACGTGAGCATCATCGTTCCAAAACTTGGTGAGTTACGTAGCCACCATAAAAAACGTGTTGGATTATATGACGTCAGTAATGGAATGCAACGTTCTTCTTTACGTCCAAACGAGTATTATATCGTGTTGCGTGAGCTTCCGGGCAGGTATCTTGTCTTGACTCGTCATGGAGTTTTTCGAATCACAAAAGCTATCGCTTCCGCATCAACAATTCTATGTGACGGTGTCGAATGAAATTTTTGTCAGCGGATCGGTTACATATAGGAATGCTCGTTGAGACGATGTTTTGGGGAAAATCAATAGGAGCGTGTCTCATCGTAAGTCACGAGTTCAATGATTCCGTAGATGTCTTATCTGGCGAAGGGTTATTCACCATTGATTTTGAATTGATGGCATGTAGCATGATTGAAATTTGATGTCAAAAATGAATTTTAAATGTGGCCATTTGTATCTCGCGAACACAAAGATCTACCTTGGCACAGATCATTGTGTTCATACTTTGCAACGCAAAGATTTTTTCATGTACCTTTTTCGAGATGGTTGTCGTAGTTCTGACAGACATTATGTTCTGTCTAAATTCGGAACCTGTTATGTTTTTGAAAAACAACTCGTTAATGAAACGGTAAGACATGTCCCATGGATTTAATTTTGTCGTCGGTTCGTTAATTCATCATAAATGGGACGTCTCACGTAAAGTAGCAATTGTGATCAATATCAATGATGATCATGTAAAAATACTTACACAAGATGGTCTGCTACAATCAATACACACTTCGTACTATTGGTCGTTGTCAGAAATAAATTATCGTTCAAGTTTGATAAATGATTAAAGTTGGAACGTTGTGTACGTTCATGTCGGGAATACAATACACTCTCACAGGTCATAAATCACTGAAGACGGGTGACGTTTGTTTAGAGACAAACGTTAATATCGTCGATGATTATACTGTTGTGAACGTTCTCACAAGGGTTGGTATAATTGAACTAACACGACAATGGGACATACGTGAACTAAAATGACAACAGAACATTGGGATGTCGATAAACTTCCAAAAATTTATGACACAGCTTATTCAATTAGAAGATTGTTCAAAAGAGGAACGTTACTCATAACTCCTGCATCATGTGATGAATTTGGATTGCGTGTCTATAGCAATCAATTTGAAAGAGGACGTTCGAATTCATTTGTTGGAATCTTGACCAGTCACATGCCTGTCATTATTTTAGAAGATGATGGTAGCTGTAGCCCGCGTGTGCTATGCAAGTTTGGATTGTGTTACATTGACATATAAGGACAATCACAATGAAAAATGAAGACACGTTGTTAGCTGACTCGTTGTTGGGGACTGTCACCTTGGTACCTATTGTAATCGCTGTCGCACTTGCTGTTGCAATTATGCTAAGTTCATGTTTTGATGACACTGCTTTGCTACAATACAGAGTAGAGCGACAGAAAATGTTGCAATGCATCAAACTCCCAGAAGACCATGATCAAAAGTTAAGTTTCATTCATTCGTTGAGAACATCGAACTTCATCACAAATGACGAAGTCATCTACCTGTTGATGCCACGAACTGATTGCGTAAAATGACAGAAACTGACATGTATGCAGCGGTTTTTGACACCATCTGCACCGCCATAGTGAATTTGTTCACAACGAAGTCTCGCAAGAAAAGATTCAATGATAAAATCATATCAGTTGCCAAAGCAAACGTTGGTAAGTTTGCAAGAATCAAATCAGACAGTTTAGCTTGTCGTGACCTAACTTCAAATCTCAAATTTCGTGCACACATTGATCACATTTTCTTGCAAGGTGGCGACAATTGTTTGATTCTTGATGTAACTTTTGAAAAGACTGAAGAGTTTGTGATCCCACAATATAAAATTCTTACGTCGATAGGTGAATTTTACATCTGGGAATATAACATTGTCATCGATAATTGATTGTCTAAGCGTTGCTTTTTACGTGTCGTTAATGATCGTACCGATCATCATCCCGTTATTCGTATTTATGTTTTTAACTCACAATGTTGATTTGAAAAATTTGACGATTGAAGTCAAAACAAAAAATCGCATAGGTCAAATTATCGCTATTAAAGATAACGCAATTTTGCACTCAACTGGCATATCACGCTATCGTAATTCAAACGAAAGCGTTGCAATCATATGCGATGTTGAATTTTCTTACGATATAGATCATTGTATTTGTGGTGTCACATACAAGATCTTAACGTCAAACGGAGTTCACTGGTGTGGATCTTACAATGAAGATCTTGACAGCAAACGTAGTCCATTAGGTTGAGTCTTGCACAACCAAACTGTTCCTTCACTCTTGACACCCTCAGAATATTCTTTATGTCTAAAGCAGGTTTCCATATGTCAAAAAATAATGATTTACCTAAGGGCACACAGCACAAGTCATGAAATCAATGAGAAAATACAAGGGTCATCTGGCAACAACGTGTCAATCAAATTCAATACGTGTGTATCCTTATACGATGGGTTCTAGAAGCCAAAAAGCAAATGTTCTTGGTGATAATGAAGTGTTGTTGTTCATACAGGGAACACGCCAAAGTCAGTTTGTCATGCTAACTCGATTTGGAATTAGATATGTTTCATCAAATGACTTTGCTTTTCTTCGATGGATAACTTGTTAAACAAAATGACTCACTCAGATTACGTTTCACAAATCAGGATCGTCATTAGCACGTTCCAAACAATACCCAGATCACCAAAATCACTTATCAAAAATGACATAATAATCGTGTTATCTATCACATCAAAATTTGAAGCCAATGTGCTGACTCGCTTTGGTCCAAAGCAAATAACGTATTATGCATTACACTACATGACAATGAGTCAAGATAACAATGTGAAATATTCTCACGATAAATGGTATGATGCATTTGATGGAAATTGGCGCGACGTACACAACGTTTAAGTCACGATGTAGTGTTTGGCACAGTCGTTTTCTCGGTCAAGATGGAAACATAGAACACGATTTTTTGTTTAAAAACGATCTAATGTTCGTTGTGAACATTGTAGATTGTGAAGACGAACATGATTTTACAGTTGACATGAATATTGTTCAAGTGTTGACACGACACGGTGTTAGATACATACATGATGAATATGATGTGAAAAAAGTCTAATGTCAAATCAAGATAAAAACTACCCTAAAATTGGCACGTTGTGTGAACCGAAATGGCAAATCAATTGCTGGAATTTGTTAGATTACGCAAAACCTGACAACACCAGACAACAATCAGAATACATAAGAGAGCTCGATGCTTTTATAGTGTTGTCTGAACAAATTCGAACGTGGGAAGGTGATGTTTCGTTCATGATCTTAACAAAGAATGGAATCAAATACATAAACAGACTTTACATGAATCCAATCAACGATCATATCTCCAAATTAAGTGAGCCATAGTTATGTTCTATGGCAGTCTATCTTGGTCAGCTGTGGAAAAGCAACGACACGTTATGGGTTTGGGAGAACGTTGACATAGAAAAAACGTTTGTCATCCCGCCAAACGAGATGTTTTGTGTCGTTCGACTTCACAAGGACAAAAACGATTGTCATAACATAGCGACGATATTGACGATCAATCACGGACGTTGGATGACAACTTTCAGCACAATCACCCAAAAATGTGATATGGTTGTGCAATGAAGCGAAAGTTTTGTCCAGCTCAAGTTGTGACGGTGAAGAAAGGCACAACGTATTTAACGTCATTGTCAAAAACGTTGACTGATTGTTGATATTTTACTAATCAACAGTACCTTATATATTTGAATCATGTTTACGTACCAGTTCAAATTATTACCTTCGAAAGAGACACAAAGTCTTCTTTGGAAGCATGCTAATCGTTTGAATTTGTTGTATAACCGTTTTTTGAATGAGCGAATTGAAAATTACTCTGCTCATAAAGTCGACAATTCAGTTAAACTGATAACGTCATATGATCAAAGCAAGCAGTTACCAATTCTAAAATCTCAAAAAGAGTTTGAAGATCTAAAAGGAATACACTCTCAAGTTTTACAAGCCGTTATTAAACGTTTAGATAAAGCTTATAAAGCGTTCTTCAGTAGATGCAAAAAGAAATCCACACCAGGATTTCCCAAATTTAGATCTTGCAAAGACTTTTTTGGTCTTCTGTATCCTCAAAATGGGTACAAAATCAAAGACAACTTCTTTGTCACAAAGAATTACGGAAAGATCAAGTTTAATAAAAACAGGGAAATATTAGGCAAAATCAAACAAGTCTATATTTCAAATAAGAACAACGTTTTCTACATTAGCATTGTGACTGATCATTCTTATACGATAACAGAAAGAAATTCTAACATTCTAGCAATAGATTTAGGATTGAATAACTTAGTCGTGGGAAAAGATAACAATGGAAAGATCGTAACAATAAAGAATGTTGGTCATGCAAAACATTACAGAAAAAAGATCTCAAAACTTCAAAGCATAAAAGATAAGTTACCGTCACAAAAAACAAATGGAAAAGTAAACAGATCAAGGAAACACAAGAAACTAAGTCAAAAAATACAACGATTGTATGAGTTGAAAAATCGTAAAATTAATGATTTTCAACACAAAGTATCTCATCGATTATCTCATCAATATGATACAATCATTGTAGAAGATTTGTCAGTCAAGAAGATGTCAGAGTCTGACATCACATGTCTAAATCGAAACATCAGAGACGCAAAGTTAGGTCAGTTTCTAACGTTCTTGGGTTATAAAACACATTCACTAATCACTGTCAATCCTTGTAACACAAGTAAGACGTGTAATAGATGTGGACATGTTAACAAGAATCTGAAACTAAGCGACAGACAAATCAAATGTCCGGTATGCGGTCATGAATATGATCGAGATGAGAATGCAGCAGAAAACATATATTGCTTGGGACAAGCCATCCTTGATTGTCATGATCAAGGATCAGTGACAAGAATGACGATCAACGATCTAATTCCTGTCGAAGCGTCTTATTGACGCAGTCCACGATCAAGGATCAGTGACAAGAATGACGATCAACGATCTAATTCCTGTCGAAGCGT
>ERZ761584.27-NODE-27-length-48400-cov-31.269956_pt1 | contig 48400 bp, 45 predicted proteins | sample MGYA00512168_ERZ761584 | MGnify/ENA primary metagenome ERZ761584 (study PRJEB28899, sample SAMN03785564) | bioreactor sludge metagenome | biome: EBPR Sludge; feature: EBPR Bioreactor; material: 0.22µm filtered reactor supernatant | place: Saint Lucia: Queensland...
AGAAAACAGCTCATTGCCGGCGCCAGGCTGCCGGTAGACGGCCTCGAGATCCACGAGGACGGCCTGAGCCTCGGCGGTGTGCCGCTCGGCCAGGCGTCGACCGCGGAGACGATCCGGCTCGGGTGTGCTGTCGCCGTCGCCCAGTCGCCGCAGCTTCGCGTCTTGCGGATCGCTGAGGGAAGCCTTCTCGATTCCGAGACGCGCGCGGCGATTGACGAACTCGCGCGCCGGCACGGGTACCTCGTGCTCGTGGAGATGGTCGCCGACGAACCGAGCGGCGCTGACGGCGAGGTCTGGATCGAGGATGGGAGTACACAGCCATGACCGCCATTCGAGTGATCGACTTCGAAACGACGGGCATTCCCGGCGACGGAAACGACGGTCCGATCGACGGCCCTCACCAGATTGTCGAGATCGGGTGGTGCGACGTACTCGACACCGACGACGAATCTACCATCCGCCCGTACCGCATCCCAATTCTCTGTGACCCCGGGCGCCGGATCCCGCCCGAGGCCTCGGCCGTCCACCATCTCACGAACGAGACGCTGACCGGGTGTCTGTCGGCAGAGGAAGCTCTGCTTCATTTTGATCGCCTGACGAGCGAAGTCGGTATCACGATCCTCGCTGCCCACAACAGCCGATTCGACCAGACGTTCTGGGACGGAAACGGACGGCCCTGGATCGACACGTACCGCTGCGCACTGCGCATCTGGCCAAACGCTCCTCGCCACGGCAACCAGGTGTTGCGCTACTGGATCGGCCTCGACCTACAAAAGGGCGTCGATGAGTTCAACCCCGACCTCGCAAATCCGTCTCACCGTGCAGGTCCTGACGCTTACGTGACGGCTCACGTACTCGCTCAGATGCTGACGGACTTCGACGTCAAGCAACTCCTCGAGTGGAGCACGGTCCCGGCTCTCCTGCCGCGCTGCAACTTCGGCAAGCACCGAGGCCTCGCCTGGTCGGAGGTCCCGCGCGACTACCTGCGCTGGATCGTGGAGAAGAGCGGTATGGACGACGAAGACGTCCTCCACACCGCACGGCACTACCTGAACTGACGACCTTGCCCGGCGCGGTGGGTGCCGGGTAGGCGGGTGGCGGTCCAGGGGATGCGCCGCCACCCGCCATTGACAACCGAAAGCCGCGACCATGACGGGCTCATACCCCAATCCACGTGCGCGCGCCGGGTGGAGGCGAGGAACTTCCACCCGGTCCCTTTGAACTCGAGCGGTGTCGGGCCCTGCAGTAAAGAAGGCGCTTCTCGGCGCCGGGGCCGCTCGCAATCTTGGCTGGTCGAGCGTGGGCGCGTTCTCGCGTCCGTGATCAACCCCGAAGCTGAGCGTCTGCGCCGGCCAGCCATCGATCGATCCGAAACGCGATGTCAACAGAACGAACCCCGCGCGATCCCAATAGTTGTGACTTGGTCTACCAGACGTTCCTTGAGCGATTCTGGTCAAAGGTCGAACGCACCGACTGGTGCTGGCTGTGGTCAGGAGGCCTCGACTCTGACGGCTACGGGCGGATCAAGGTCGAAGGGTTCACCCTCCACGCTCACCGCGTAGCGTTCGAACTGTTGAACGGCCCGAGGCCGTCGGTCGTGCAAGTGCTGCACCGCTGCGACAACCGCCGCTGCGTTCGCCCCGACCACCTATTCGAAGGCGACCACGTCGCCAACATGAAGGACGCGGTCGCCAAGGGTCGGATGAAGGGCCGCCGTGGCTTGGGCTTAGCGCTGCCGGTGGGACCGATGGGCGGCGCTTCACCGAGACGTCTGACTGACGACCAGGTCAGAGAGATCCGAGCTCGCCACGCGGAGGGCAAGAGCCTCCAGCGTGAGATTGCGGCCGAGTTCGGAATAACCCCGAGCCACCTCTCCGGCGTCCTCAGTGGGCGATACCACAAGAGCATTCCAGCCATCGATCCGAGGAACCCGTGAGCAAAGCCGATCTCTCGAGCGTCCTGGCGCGAATCCAGACACGCAACGCCGCGCGCGTCGTGGCCGCTCTCGTCGCCCTGGACCGATGGGGCGAACGCCTCACGTGGTCCGAGATCGCCACCGCCATTCAGCTGCTGACCGACGCCAGCCAGGTGAGCAAATCCGTTGTCGGGCGCGGCCTCGAGACCGCGATCGCAGACGGCTTGGTCGTCGAACTCAGACATAGCGGGCAGGCGTGGGGATACGAACCCGGCACCGTCCTCAAACGGGCACTCTCACTTTGAGTCCGATAACAAGCCATATGGCATTACACGTGCATTCCAGCACCGTCGTCGCGCCTCCAGTCCAGCGCTTGGTGCTGCCGGTTCCACCGTCAACGAACCGCTTCTACCGGTTCGACCGCGGAAACACGCACATCTCGACCGAAGGCCGGTTGTACAAGCGCGAGGTCGCTACCATGTGCTTCGCTGCAGGTGTTCGGATGATCTACGACGGCGATGTCGTCCTGCGGCTCGTGTGGTACCGGGAGCGTCGGTCCGGAGACGTCGACAACCGGCTCAAACAATGCCTGGACGCCCTGCAAGGGCACCTCTACGGAGACGACGGGCAGATCGCCGACCTTCGGATCGAACGGCACGAAGACAAGAACAAGCCGCGGCTCGAGGTCCTGATCGCTCGAGCCGGCACGCCGGAAGCCCGGCAAATCCTCACGTGCGAATTCGGAGGTGCTCGGTGAGCTTGGCCGCTTCAACGCTCGTCTGGGACCGCTCTGAGGCCACGGGCAGCGCGCTTCTCGTGCTGCTCTCGCTCGCGGAACGAGCGAACAAAGACCACAAGGGCGTGTGCTGGTCGAAGATCGAATCCGTTGCCAGACGAACTCGCCTCGGCCGACGCCAGGCGCAACGTGCGATTGCCGAGCTCGTCGAGCTTCGCGAGCTCTACGTCCACCACGCATACGGCCGCGGCGGCACCAACGCCTTCGTCGTCACGTGCGGACGCTCGCGAGAGTTCGTCACAGACGCTCTCGTCGAGCACCTCGGGATCTCGCGCGAGCTCGCCGAATCGATCGCCCGGAGTGCGACAAATCCGGCCGAAAAGGGTGTCAGGCACGACACCCATTCGGACCTCGGAAAGGGTGTCATCGGCGACACCTTATCGGACCCGGAAAAGGTGTCAGTGATGACACCCATACTGACCGAAAGGGGTGACGTCGGCGACACCCTTCTTGACCGGAAAGGGTGTCATATCCGGCAGGAAAGGGTGACAAATCCGGTCGAAAAGGGTGTCACGGATGACGTTCCCCCCAGACCCCCCATAAGGAAGAACCAACATGAACCACTAGAGAACCATGATCGTCGTCGTCGTGCTCCCTCCCCCGCGTGCGCGCCCGCAAGGATCGACGACGACGACGATTTTCTCGAATTGATTCTCGGTGAGTTCGAGAGGCAGACGGGGAGGTCGCGGAAGCCGGCCGACGAGGTCGCGGCGAGGACGCTGCGCGGAGTCGCCTTCGAGAGCGTTCGTCGTGGGATCGTGAAGTCGGTGGCGGCGGTAGGTGACGGCCGGGTGTCGTCGCTCCGCTACTGCGTGCCGGCGATCCAGGAGTTCGAGCGCGGGCGGATCCACGCCGGCATCGGTGCGGCACCGCGGCCGGTAGCGGTTCCAGATCCGGACCCAGAGCCCGACGTCGACGGCGCCGAGTACTCCGATCGCGACAAGACGCCGATCTTCGCCGCGGCCGCGCTCTTCGTGCGCCAGTTCGCGGCCCTCAACGGTGAGCAGCCGCCACGCGACGAGCTCCGGCGTCACCTGCTCGAGGTGTGCTTCGAGCGCGGCCACGACCCCGGGTTGGTCGACGCGATCTATCCGGCTGCCAGGCTGAGTGTGGACTCGGCGCTGTCGGCCATCGGAACGGCGACGGCCGTGAAGGACTAAGTGACGCGATGAACCGTCTTCACCCCGAAACCCTCGCACAGTTGACGACCGGATTCGCGACGGCCGTGAAGTCGGAGGCCCGAACCCGAATCGAGCCGACGACCATCCAGCTCTTGTACATCGCCCTGGCTGAACTCGGCGAGCGGCGGAGGCTCGACACCGCCCTGGTTGGAGTCATCGACGCAGCGAAGGGCGTGGTCGATCGAGCCCTCGAGGAGCACGAGGTGAGTTCGGCCTTCGAGCAGGCGATGGCTCGGCTCGAGCTCGCGCTGCTCGAGTTCGACGAATTGAGGCCTCCGGCTCCGCCGCAACCGGCAGATCCCGGCGCTCAGCGCCTCGCCAGGACGCCGGAAGGCTGATTCAGGCCCCACAGATACCCACCGGTGGCCAGTGATGGCCACAGGAGCCAATTCCGAACGAAAGGAGACCCCATCCAATGTCCGCTGAAGCACAGGCAACCGAAGCAATCCCGATCCCGGTCCAGCAGATGCCGCTGGTGAAGACCGAGATGCGCGAGATCCACCGGCCGCTCACGGCCGAGGAGCGCGTCGAGAAGGACCACGACATGCACCGGCTCAAGCGCGAGATCCTCGAGGAAGAGGAGAGCTTGAAGTCGTACACGAAGGAGCGAAAAGGCGCGATCGCGAAGCTCGAGACTGAGCGCGATGCCCTGATCGAAGTCGGCGAGAAAGGCCGATCCGAGTTCGTCGACGTCGAGATCCGCCTCGACGAGGCGGAGGGCAAGAGGGTCGTCGTCGTGAAGGAGACGGGCGAGGTCCTCGGACGCGAGCCCATGACGTATGGCGATCGGCAGCCGGATCTCTTCCCTGCCACGCTCGAAGACGACGCGCCCGCGGTTCCGGTCAGCCGTCGGATTCGCGAAGCCTTTCTCGGCACGCTCGGCGACAAGCCGGGCGGCGCCGCCGTGCTGAATCTTCACAACGAGGGCCTGCTCGACCCGACGGACTTCGAAGTCGAAGGCAAGCGCGAATGGCTCCTCACCGGCGACGAACCGGAATCCGCGATCCTTCGTGATTGCATCGCCGATGCGGAATCGGACCTCGACGAGATGGAGGCGACGCTCGCGCAGATGATCGCCGACGACGAGTGTTCCGAGGCCGATCTCATCGCGATCGCGATCAACTCGCGGACCGTCCCGACGTCGGACGATGCCGAAACTGGCGCGATCTGGGACAAGCTGCTCGAGGTTCGCGACGCTCGCGCGGCGATCGACTTCTGCGACGCCAATCTCCAGAAGCTTCCGGCCGAGACAGTCGAGCACGACGATCGTTCCGAGCAGCTCGCGAACGACGGGACCGACGCGCACGACCCCGAGAACGAGGAGACGACCGTCACGGAGACGGTCACCCATCCAGCCGCGGCGTCGTTCGAACCGCTGTCCGACGACGCGCCCGCTCCGAGCTCGCGAGCGATGCGCGACGGGCGAATCTACGAGGTCTCGCAGATCCTCGACGTGTCGCAGCTCAGAACGGCGCATCGGTGCGGGGCTCTCGACCCCACCGAGGACGAACTCTCGCGAGCACGTCGGGACATCGGCACGGCTGGGGTGTCGAAGCGGAAGCTCAAGGGCTTCCTCGAGGAGGCGGACGTCGCCGAGTCGGCGCTGGCGAGGGAACTAAAAACGTCGGCGAAGGCACGGATGGCGATCGATCGGAAGTCGTTCCCGACGAAGGCGAAGACGGTGGATGTCCTGATCGGCGAGGTTCGGTGGCAGCGGGCTCGGCTCGACGTGGCGCTCGAGGCGGAGGCGACGTAATGGGCTGCGAAAGCGTGAAACTGGGAGACCTGGGCTTTGCGACCGTCTGTTCGCGAGGTCGCCGCAAGGCTCCGAAGTGCGCCTACTGCTCGCAGCCATCGACGAAGCTCTGCGATGGCAAGCGTGAGAAAGGCACGTGCGATCGGCCGATGTGCCCGGCGCACGTGTCGATCACGTCGGGAAGCACGGACTTCTGCCGCGATTGCTCGCCAAACAAGGCCGTGCAACAGCGGCTGCCGGAGGCGCAATGGTAATTCGAAAGCACCACAGTCTGTGTCGGCCGGCTTCGCCAGGTCAGCTCATCGCGAAGGCGCTGCGCGACGCCGGGAAGTCGAAGAAGTGGCTTCGCGCACGACTCGGCTGGTCGAAAAGCGCGCTGCGCTCGCTCCTGCGAGACACGCAGCGGCTGGATTTCACCGAGGCGATCGCGATCTGCCTGATCCTCCAACGGCCCTTGCGGCTGATGCACGCGCAGCGCCTGTGCTGGCAATGGGACCGTGAAGAGCGCCGGCTGAAGAAGGAGCGTGCACGGTGACCGACGAAATGCCACGGATCTCCGACGAACAGCTCCGCGGGCTTCGCGAAATCGTCGCGTGTTCTACGAAAGGGCGCGGCCTCTACCTCGAGGAGTACTGGGCCGACGATCTGGCGTCGGTCCTCCGCGAGCTCGAGGAGCGGCGCGCAGCAGAGCTCGCGAAGGAGCGTGAGCCGTGAGGTTCGGGGTCAAGGTCGTTGAGCACACGCGGCCCGGCGACGACGAACCGTGGTACGCGTGCGCCAGGTGCGGCTCTTCCGACATCGAGTTCATCGATTGTGAGCAATGCAACGGCGAGGGTGGCTTCGATGGCGACCGTCTGATGGAGGAAGACCCGCTCTGGTACGAGGGCGTCGAGTGGGAGAACTGCGACGACTGCCACGGCGCCGGCGGCGAGTGGTGCTGCAACGAGTGCCCGCCGTGGAGCGAGGACGAGAGAGTGGCCGAGTCCATGACGGAGGTACCCAACGATGGCGCTTGATGTGAAGACACCGAAGAACTACCGAAAAGGCTGGTCCCAGCCGGTCGGGATGGCGCCGCAGGAGCTCCGGAATCTTGCTGCGCACTTTGGGAAATACGTGCGGCACGCGATCGACTGCGGTGATGCCGACACGGCTGGCTTGTGGGCACGCGGCGCCGCGCATATCGCACAGGAAGCGCTCGCCGCAGAGGCCTCGCGATGAGCCAACGTGCCGTCGCAATGAACTCCAACTGGAGGCACGGCGACATGCTGTGCTCGAGCTGCAACACCTCCGGCCGGCACGACGTGTTACAGCCGGGCGTATGTCCGGAGTGTGGCAAGGCGACGTGTTTCGTGTGTCGTGGTGGCAGCGACGAACGCGACGGTTCACACGCGCACGCCCGGGCCTGTTCCGCACGGCGACGGGAGGTAGGGGTATGACCGGTCGTCACACCCTCATCCGTCCGGCGTCGCCGGTCCAGATCGTCGAGAAGTGCCTGCGTGAGCAGGGTCGGGACTGGGGCTGGCTGCGCCGTGAACTCGGATGGTCGCGATCCGGGATGCGGGCATTCCGAGACGGCGAGCCGTTGTCGCTGCTGGAGGCAACTGACATCGACCAAGCGCTTGGAAAGCCAGATCTCGCGCTGATCGCAGCGCAGGTGGCGTGCGAGAAGTGGGACCGACGGGACGCCGAGATGGCGAGGGTGCGGAAGTGAGGTACGGGTCGGTCTGTTCCGGGATTGGTTCGTGTCGGCTCGCGGCGCCGCCGTCGTGGGAGTGTGCGTGGTTCTCGGAGATAGATGCGTTCGCATCGTCGGTACTCGCTCACCGGTTTCCCGGGGTTCGGAACCTCGGCGACTTCGTGCAGATAGGAGGGGATCGTGGACCAATTGACGTTCTGGTCGGAGGCACACCTTGCCAGTCTTTCTCCGTCGCAGGAAAGCGAGGAGGACTGGATTCGCCAAACGGTGATCTAGCCCTGGAGTTTGCGCGACTGGCTCGCCGAGTCGGCGCCCGCTGGGTCGTCTGGGAGAACGTCCCTGGCGTATTTTCGACTTCGGGAGGACGGGACTTCGATACGTTTCTCGGAGCGTTGGACGAATGCGGGTATTCGGTCGCGTGGCGAGTCCTGGACGCTCAATGGTTCGGAGTTCCACAGCGCCGCCGTCGTGTCTTCGTTGTCGGATATCGTGGAGACTGGCGACCACCTGCGGCGGTACTGTTTGAGCGCACGAGCCTGCGAGGGAATCCTGCGCCGCGCAGAGAAGCGGGGGAAGACATTGCCGGGACACTTGGAGGCGGTACTCCGGGAGGTGGCCCAAAGCCGGACACCGACCGAATGACGTTCGTCGCGCACACTTTGTCAGTTAGTGGCGCAGACGCGAGTGAAGACGTCACCGGACGGGGAACGCCGCTTGTCCCGATGCTGTCGCCGTGTCTGTCGGCGAGGGACGCGAAAGGGCCGAGCAGTAACGTGGACCAGGCGATACTGATTCCGCACCTGTCCGACCCGATCACTGCGAACGAGGGGAGCACTTACTCGAACGCAGGTAACAATCCGAGACTGCACAACGTGGTGCCGATTGTTTTTTCCTGCAAGGACTCGGGGCAGGATGCGGGCGAAACCGCACCGACGCTGCGGGCGATGGAATTTGCCGGCGGCAATGCCAATGGGGGCGGACAGATTGCCGTTGCGGTCAGTCTTCGCGGGCGAGAGGGCGGGTTGACGGCAGAGATTACTGACGGTGCGATGCCGGCGCTAAGAGCGTCGCAAGGCGGCGCCGACAAGCCTCACATACTGGATACGCTGTCTGTCCGCCGTCTAACGCCACTCGAGTGCGAAAGACTGCAAGGCCTGCCGGACGGCCACACCCTCGTACCACACCGAGGGAAACCCGCCGCAGACAGTCAGCGATATCGGGCGATCGGTAACGGATGGGCGGTCCCGGTGGTGAGGTGGATTCTGGACCGGCTCGATACCGTAGATCGAGTTATAGAGTGCGGTAGCGGAGGTGATTAACGTGAAAGGACCGAGTTTCGACACCAAACCCGAACTAGGCGAGTTGTTGACCGATGAGGAACTGACAGCGACGTTCATGACCGCTGAATGCGCCGCCGTTAACCCCGGACAGTCGCGTAACAGGTACGCGGACGCCGTAACCCTCGCCTGCCGCGAGTTGCGTTGGAGGCGGACAGCGCCCGAGTGGCAGACCGGCGTGCCGGACAACTCGGATTTCGTGCTGGCGTGCGTCCGTGAGGACAATCGGCGGATCGTAATCCGAGCCAGCTACGCCCGGCGGTTCGAGTTGCGGGCAACATGAAACCGAGGACGGACCCGGCGAGTACGACGAGGAGAGAGATCAGTACTACTGCCCGGAGGGGTGGTACGAAAGCAACGAATACGAAGAAATCAACTGGTACGTCCACGGCGAGGTGATCGCGTGGATGCCGTTACCGGAGTTGCCTCCGCTAACGGAGGTGGAGGACTCAAAATGACAGACGAAAAACGTCCTAACCCCGGCTCTGACGCCGCCCTCGCCCTCGGTTGCAGTTGCCCAATCCTCGACAACGCTCGCGGTCGCGGCGACGGGCCGTTCTGGGTCTCAGGCGATTGCCCGGTTCACGCGGAGGGGGATGGCGATGAGTGACGTGCGGACCACCCTAAGTGTCACGAGGGGAGCAATTGAGGATCGCGCAAGGCACCATCCGCGATTCACGGGAATTCGTCTGTGCACATGACGCCGTTGGCGCTGTCGCGTTCGTGGCCGAGGCAGAGGAGTAGTACACCGAATCGGAGGGACGTGGATGACGGTATCGATCGTGAGATCTGGGGGAAAGCCGCTCGTCGAGCGCATGGGGCGTGACGCCGCCGGGAACCTCGTCCGGCTGCGGACCAAGCGGCGCCGGTCGGAGGATCTCATGACGCTGCTCGTGCACGTGGTGCAGCACGCCGGCGTGTTGCCGCTCTTCAATTCGGAACCCAACGATCGACAGAACACGAAGGAACGGCCGCGTGGCTACGAAGTCGGCTTCGTCCTCAGCCTCAAGGACGCTGGCCGCGCGATCCGCCTCGAGCCCGAACTCGTTCAGCCCACCTCGAAACGAAAGCATTTTTCGGCTGCGCAGTTGCAATACCTCGAGGGTCTGATACTAGACCTTCCGCGCGCGCTACTCGAAGCGCTGTCACGGTTGTGAACGGGACTGGAAGGGCGGTCGGATGGGTGGCACGTTCGCGAGCATGATCACGCCCTACTCATTCTGGAGTGCATTGGACACGGGTCGCCGGCGCGGGCTCGTGCGCGGACCGGCGATTCTTGGGCCGCGGCCCGACCAGTCGGGTGCGCACCCGCCCCCGCTCACCGACATCGTAGAGATGCCGACCTACGCCGGTCCGGTACAGTTGCCCGGTGGCATCCGTACGCCGCAGTTGCCGACCAGCCCGCCCGACATCCCGCCACCTTCGGCCCCGGAGGAACCCGACGAGATGGACATGGGCCAGAAGATGCTACGTGCCCTCGGCGAGACGGTCAGACGTGGCGCACGCATGAACAGGGACAACCAGCCGTTCTTCGTGCGGCAGCGGACGGAGTGAGAGGCGGTGGGACCGGAACGCAACTACGTGATGCTCGATCGACTGTCCGGCCCGTCCACTGGCAGGCCGGCTGACGCGGACGAGAAAGTGCGCCTGCTCATCGAGCGGATGCGGGGACGGCCTCACGACGAGTTCGGCGCCGAGCCCGTCCTGGCCGGCGTACCGGGCGGCGTGCTCGATCCGATGGAGGCGCTTGGGTCCGCTTCTCCCGCGATCGCGGTGCCACCTCCGCCGGTCGATCCGCTCGCGCCGGCCGAACTTCAGATTCCCACAGCACCGCGGCCCGTCGACGTCGCCGGCATCCGGCGCGAAGAAGAAGACGCCCTCACCGCGGAGCGCGGCCCGCGCATCAAGCCGAACCCGAAGGGATGGAAGGGGTTCCTGCTCGGACTCGCCAAAGGCGCGGTTGGCCTGGCGGAAGGATACGGACGCTCGGGTCAGCGCGACTTCATGGACGCCCTGCCTTCGATGGTCGAAGGTGCGTCGCGCCGGATCGACCAGTACCGCACGAATCGCGAAGACTTCGAGCCGTTCGACCAGGAGTTGAAGGAGCGTGTGCGTGAGCGAGTCGAGCCGCTGATCGCGCAGTACGGTCAGGACCGACAGACGTACCAGGACAACATGGACCGGTACGGGATCGAGCGGAAGGAACGCGACGACAAGGACGCGCGCGACTACCGCGACAAGACGTGGGAGGCGGGCCAGGCGAACATCAGAGCCGACGATGAGCGCTTGGAGAGGGAACTCGAAAGGAGAATCCAGCGGGATGGCCGGACCTACGAATACAACCTGAAGAATCTCGCGACCAAGGTGGAGATCGCGTCGGCGTCTCTGAAAGACGCTCGCGTGAAAGGCGTCGTCCGGGCGCAGACGCGCGAGATCGACAGGCGGATCGACGGGCTGAAGGCGACGGAACGCGACCTGATGCAACAGCGTCGGGCGTTGAGGGCGCAGGCGGCGCGGGCGGCGTCGGGGGATCCGAACGCCGGCGTCATCGCAGCACAGATCGCGGCGATTGACGATCAACTCGACGAGGTCCAGGCCGAGCGAGAAGTGCTGTTCGGCCGATACTCGTCGATTGCCGAGCAGTTGGCGGGGGCGTCGGGGCCGCCATCTCGCGGACGGAAGCCCATGACGGCGGGCGAGGCGATCGCGGTGATCGACGAGGCGGAGAAGGCCGGGACGATCTCGCCGGAGGTAGCAGCTCAGAAGCGAGCGGCTGTGCGGGCTCGAGCCGGAGGCCGGTAGGTGGGCGACTTCGACGACATCGTCGGGGATCTCGTCGATGACGATCCGTCCAGCAGATACCCCATTCGTGGCACGATCACGAGCCGGCCCGGCGATGCGCGAGACGGCGGCCGTCGCAAGCACGGCGGCACTGACATCGCCGCGCCGCGCGGCACGCCGATCCCGTGGGACTGGGACGACGAGGGCGAGGTCGTCTTCGCCGGCCCGAAGGGAGGGTACGGCAATCTCGTTGAGATCCGCGCGAAAGGGAAGAAGCGGCGGTACGCGCACCTCGACGGGTTCGACGTCGCCGTCGGCGATCGCGTGACGAAGGGGCAGGTCTTCGGCCGTGTCGGCAACACCGGCAAGGTGCTCGGCAAGAACGGCGGGTACCACTTGCATTACGAAGAGCACGACGACACGCCGGATGCGAGCGGCGTGAGTTTCGACGACATCGTTGCGGATCTCGAGGGACGGGATGAGGGCACCGAGGACTCCTCGACCGACAACATGGTCGCTGAACAGGAAGCGACGGCCGGACCGTCATATGACGACATCGTTGCGGACCTCGACGAGGCCCCAGCGTCGAGCACGGCGGTGCCGGTGAAGCCGAAGACGTTCGCGCGCCAGACGCGCAAGGCGAGGCAGAAGGCGACGAAGAGGACGAAGGGCCGGAATCTGCTCGACGAGGCGGAGAGATTCGGGCGGGCGTTCGTCGGAGTGGTGACGGGAGGGGACGACGCGTCGGCAGACGGGTTTAGGAGAGGCGGTGCGCGTCCATTGATGCCAGCAGCCGCAACTGCGCGACCCGGCGCCGCGATGCTTGCGCCGGCGCACGGCGGACGCAAGACAATGCCCGAGCCGGTCGCCTCCCGCTCAACGACGGCGGGCAATGCAGATCCGGCGCCGACGTTGGCCGATCTGCAGGCAAGATACGAAGAGCGGCAGCGGGCCATTCGTGATCGCAGCTTTTCAGGCCTGGTCAGCTCGGCTGGACGACCCATTTCCAAGTACGGCAACGACGAGGAGCTTTACGCCAAGAACCCGGACCTCGCGCCTCGGGGATACTTCCAGGGACCGCTGGCGGAAATCGGAGCAGATGGTGTCGCTGACCAACTCACGGCCGCCGGCGTGGACGTGGTCCGGACCATAGCCGATACGGCGCGGAAGGTGGTCAGCGGCAACCCCCAACATAACCCGGATCCGAGCCTGAACCCTCTCGCGAACTTCTTCATTCGGACGCTCCCGGACCTCGAAGGCCTCGAAACGACTGACGCAGAGCAGGCATTAGCCCTCAATGGTCAGATGTTGCGTGACATGGTGAACCCTCTTGGAGTGCTCGGACGGGCATTGCTGGCAGGAGGGGATACGGCCGAGGCGGCACGCCGGGTGCTAAAGAGACAAGGCATCGATACCGAGCTCGCTCTGGAGTCGTTACGGGCGTTAGACCAACGCGACGGCGGTATCAGAGCACTGATCGCGACGCACGGCGTCGATTTGGTGAACGCAGCCGGCTCGGAGCTCACGTTCAGGCGTGAAAGGCCCGCTGCGTACTACGTAAAGGGCGGGCTCGGAACGCAGATCGGATCCGCGATCGGGCAGTTGCCGTACACCGCTGGTCTGAGCGCCCTTCGAGTCCCGGCACCGATCACGCTCGGCGCGATCGAAACAGTCAGCGGAGCACCGCTCGGCCTTGAAGACGAAACGGAAGAAGAGCGCGGGATGCGCATAGCCGGCGCTGTGGTGATGGGGAGTCTGATGAAGCCGGTGGCAACACTGATACCGGCGAGGCCGTTCGCAGCCGTCGGAAACGCCGTCGACAACGCGATTCCGCAGTTCGCCAGATTGCAAGTCGGCGAACGACTGCACTCGGCGGCGGCGCTTGCCGCGGCGTCGTATCCGACAGCGTTCCTGCTTAGCCAAGAGATGCCGACGTGGCAGGAAGCGGTGCGAACAGGGCTCGTCGGCGCCGGGATCGGGCCGGCCGGGGGTCGAGTGAGTGACCTGCAGGCACGCCAGCGCGCGACGGCCGACGCCGCACGCGTGAAAGCCCGTGCCGTCGAAGACTATCGCCGGATGGTCGCCGATCCGGATGCGTTCAAGGCCGACCTCGAGGCGCAGTCTGGCGCAGCGACGGCACTCCGGCGTGTGGCGGCGGGTGAGCACCTGAAGGCCGATCCGGCCGATGCGCAGCGGATCGTTGCGGAAGCGGCCGAAGCCGGCGCGCGGTATCCGGATCTGGCGAAACTGGACGCGTCGGCGCTGGGGCTGGAATCCCGTAACCTCATGACGCGCATGGCTTTCGTCGACGAGGCGATGCGATCGCCGACGGTCGCGCGGCAGCATCGGCAGACGCTCGAGAAGCGGGCTACAGAGCTCGAAACGGCGAACCGGCAGGCGGCGGAAGAGGCTGCGCGTGCGGACGAGGCTGCTCGCATGGCTCAGGAAGCGGTGCCAGTCGCCGAGGCGGCGCTGGAACAGGCTCGGGCGGCGCGTGAGCAGGCAGCGGCGCGGATCGGAGCGTTGCGCCAGGCGCTCGCGCAGAAGGGGCCTCAAGATGTGACGTCTGCGGACCTTGACGTCTCGAAGGCGTACGTGAAGGCGCTACAGGACGCGAGCGCGGCGGAACGTAAGGCGACGCGGGCGGTCGAGCAGGCGAAGCAAGCCGCGCAGGCTGCTCGCGAGGAACACGGCCGGTTAGCGCCACTCGCGGCGGAAGCCGCGAAGGCTGCGGCCGAGGCTCCGAAGCTGCGCGCGAAGGCCGAGCAGATGGTCGCGGAGGCGAGCAAAGCGGTCGAGGCCAGGCGCGAACAGGAACGCGCGGCCGTGGCCGATCCGGAGATGCGCGCCGCGATGGAATCGGGCGTGGCGACACGACTCGAGCTGTTCCGCCCCGACGTCGACGAGGGTGAACGGCCGGCGATGGCGGCGGCGGTGGTCGACGCGGCTCACCGGCTCGGCGAACTCGCCGGCGTGGACGAGGAATCGACGCTGGCGCGGCGGATCCAGCTCGTGACGGACGCGCTTGACATCGGCGGGGCGATGGGGCGTGGGTCGGATGCGGCGACGGTGCTGCACGACTTCGTGCGCGCGGTGTCGCGGGGTGAGGTGCTCGATCCGGTCGACCGGCGGGCGTTGCGTGACTGGGCACAGCAGTTTCCGGAGGGCGAGCGGGCGCGAGCGGTGATCGAGGGGCTGGAAAGCATGATCGTCGACGGGGCGTTGCCGGCGGAACTCGGCGGCGCGCATCCGGTGGAGGAGTCGTTCGGCCGCGTGGCGGCGATCGCGCGGGAAATGTTCGGGCCGGTGTTCCGGCACGGTGCGGTCGATCCGGCCGAGTTACCGCCGGACGTACACGCGCTGTTCGAGGATCTAGTGGGGGCGGATGTGGTCCGGGCGGCGGAGCGGGGGGCGACGGAGCCGGTGATTGCCGAAAACGTGGACAATCTGCCGGACGAAAATGGGGTAACGACTGCAACGACGTCAGTTACCGGGGACGGCTCAGGGGACAAGCGCACGTCGCAGACACTGCGCGCGCTCATCGCCGAGATCGACGCGAAGATTGGCCGAACCGACCCGGAGCTCGCGGCTCAACTAAAAGAGAAGCTGCAACTCGGGTTTACGAACCGGGTCACCGGGTTAGGCAACGCGCACACGTACGACGAGGCGCCTCGTCGGGCCACTCAGGTACATACCGATATCGACGGGTTGAAGTGGGTAAACGACAACCTGGGACACGAGGCCGGCAATGCAATGCTGCAGGCGAAGGCGAACCTGCTCCGCAAGCACGGCGTTGAGGCGTACCACATCGGAGGCGACGAGTTCTACGCGCAGTTCGACGACGCCGACGCGGCAAACGCTGCAATGAAGTTGGTGAATGATGAACTGAAAGAGAGTAGAATCAGGATCGAGCAGGAAGACGGAACGGTCGACATCATTGAAGGCGCCACCTTCAGTTGGGGTGTTGGGCCGAACCACCAGGAGGCAGAACGTGGACTACACGCCCACAAGGTCGAACGAGCTGCTCGAGGAGAACGGGCAGCGCCCGAGCAACTCCCCCGATCAGCAAAGCCTCGAGACCTCACTGTCACGTCTGAAGGACGAGGGCAGGCTGGCGACAGCGGTGAAGTTCTCGGTGATAGTGCCGGCACTGGAGGGGACGGAGTATCCGTCGGTGTACGAGGTCGACCTCCGCAACGCGCGGACGCAGGGGCCGGCGCCGGAGACGGCGGAGCGACCATTCTCCGAACGATTCCTGGATCGACTGCGGCAGGGCGGAGTGGTGAGGTAGGTAGGGAGACCCGGATCATTATTCCGGGTTCTGACGAGCAACTCCCCGCTGTCTACGCCGTGCGTGAACTGGCGGACGTTGTCGCATCGCACACCCACGACACCGGCGCCAAAGATCTGCGCTATCCGTGGGAGAACGACCGCGACTACGAGAAGCCGGCCAACCTGGCTCGCGTCCACGACCAGGCCCGGAAGTTCGAGGCCAACATCGTGTTGAGCGACAACCCGACGCCTGAGACCGGTCCGCCGATTGTCTCGGGCGAAGGCTACACCTATGGCGGGAATAGTCGGGCGATGACCATAGCGCGGGTATATGAGAAGTACCCCGAGTCGGCCCGTGCGTACCGCGACGGATTGATTGCGAGAGCGGAATCATTTGGCCTTGACGCCGGCAAGATTGAGGCAATGGATCAACCCGTGCTGGTGCGCGAAGTCACCGGCACGATCGCAGATCCTCAGGGGGCGATCACGGACCTGAACACGGTGAGTACGGCAGATCTCGCACGGGGCGAGCGCGTCATTGCCGAGGCTACTAAGGTAAAGCCGCCGACGCTCGAGTATCTGGCCAACGGGATGGAAGCGTTAGGGGAAGATGCGACCGTAGCGCGTCTGCTCGCAGACGATGGCGTGGCCATTGTCAATCGGCTGGTTCGCGACGGTGTGTTTACCGATCAGGAACGTCCGTCCCTCTTCAACGAAGACGGAGCTCTGTCCGAGCAGGCCAAACTGCGAATCCGGGACATCGTTATCGGTAGACTGTTCAGAAGCCGCAAGCAGTTCGAGAATACTTCGCCGTCAATGAGGTCGAAGTTGGAACGCGCGGTAGGACCAGTCTTGCGTTCGGGCCTGCGCCCCGGCGGCGACCTGCTCGGAGAAGTCCGGAACGCTCTCGATCTGATCGAAGAATCTGAGGCGACACGTAACTCGAACGTGCGAGACGTAGGAAACCAAACGTCGCTATCTCGCGGCGAGTCCTATACAGAGAACGCGATAGCGCTTGCCGAGACACTGCAACTCGGCCCTTTGAAGATAGCTGCAGCGTTCAAGCGGTACGTCAACAACCTCGAGCCGACGATGTTCGGCGAAATGACACCGCAGGAGGCCTTCGACGACGCGTTCCGTCCGACCTTACCGTCGCGCGGCCCCGGCGAAATACCGCCTCCCGTCAGCCCCAAAGCGTCTAGTCGGCTCGCGGATGGCCTCGCGAAGGCGTCGAACGCGCTGCGGGCTATCGCCGCAGACCTCCGCGCCGATCCGGACGAGGTGGAAGCCGCGGCGATCGCGAGGTTGAAGGCGGGCCAGGGACAGAAGTTGCCAGGCGGCCGCGAAGCCGGCGACATCGGCCCTATCGTCGGGGATCTGTCCGACCTGGTAACGATCGGAGCGGCCAAGATACGGCGCGGCGCGGCAAACTTCGCGGATTGGTCGGCTGAGTTTCTCGATACGCTGGCTGAGCACTTCGGCGACGACTACGCCAACCGGCTACGCCCACACCTTGCGGAGATCTATGAGAAGGCCCTGGAGGCCGGGCCGGTTACGCGCGAATCACTGCGACGCGATTGGGTCGACAAGTTCGGACTCACAGCTAGACAAGCCGATGCCGTCACGGCAATCACGGACGCCCGCGCGGAGGCCTGGGCTAAGGCGAACGGACGTACGGCTGGAGAGTGGTACGCTACACGCCTCGCCGGGCTCGAGCGTGGCGGAATGCCGTCGAAAGACGCACTCCATCAGTTGCCCCCCTACGCCCGCAGGCCGGTAGCCGAGTTCGCTAAGAAGGATCAGGATGCAGCGGGAACTGGCGGGCGAGTAACTGCTGGCGCAAACGACGTTTTCTACCAGCCAGGTGGAACGTCTGTTGGCTTCTACTCTCAGGCGCAGCGCGCCGTTGACGCGGTGTTCAGCACCGCGAAGTCGGTAAAGGCCGATTCGCTGCTGAATCTGTTGGCAAAGCACGGAGTCAAACCCGAAGAGATCCGAGACCTTAGCTTGGACGCGCTCGCAAGAGAGCGACGCGGGCAGAAGCTGACGCGCGAGGATGTGCAAGCAGTTCTGGATTGGAACCACCTCGCGATCATTGAAGCGGTCAAGCAGGAGAACTACCGAGAAGCAGAGGCAGAAGCGGACTTGGACCAAGCGCGTACCGCCGCCAGTGAATTGGCGCGCGACGAACTGGACATCACGGACGACGCTATTGCGAATATGCTCGCCGCTCAAATCGACTTCGGAATGGGCCGATCTGACCGCCCGAACTTGGACGACATGGCGTTGAGCGATGAGTTGCTCGCCGCTCTCGACGACGTAGCATATGCGGCCCGTGACACGGTTCGTTCCACGGTGCCGCAGGATCTGACTCGCGAGACGAAGTATGCAGAGCACACCGAACCAGGTGGCTCGAACTACCGCGAACTCCTTCTACGGTTGCCTGCGCCGGAAGGCGAACCCGGAGACGTGACACTCGCCGGAGAGGAAAACGGGGGAACGCCAGCCAATCTGGTCTACCCGGAAGGAACATTCGTAACGGGGCATTGGGCCGAACCTAACGTCGTCGCACACCTTCGCGTGAAGGATGACGTCAGTGCGAATGGCGAGCGTATCCTGCGCGTCGAGGAAATTCAGAGCGACTGGCACCAAGGCGGCAAGACGCGCGGATACAGCCCGGAAACCGGCGGGGTTCCCGACGGGCCGATGAAAGACTCGTGGCACGAGTTCGCTCTTAAGCGCGTGCTACAAATGGCCGTCGAGGAAGGCTACGACCGGGTCGAAATCGTCGGCGGAGATCGGCAGGCTGCCCGGTACGACCTCAGCAAGCAGATTGACCACATCTCGTTCAATCGCCTGAACCGAGGGGAAGCCGACGAGAGAGTGGCGATCATTGCCGTCGCTAAAAACAAAGATCGCGTTATCGACAAGGACTTGCGTCCGGACGAACTTCGGGAAGCTGTCGGGGAAGAACTAGCTCAGCGCATCCTCGACCAGCCGGCCGGTCGCGGTGAGCTCTCGGGCCTTGACCTGATGGTGGGTGGCAAGGGAATGAAAGCCTTCTACGACGAGAAGATTCCCGGCTTCCTAAACAGATACCTGAAACCCTTCGGGGTCAAGGTGGAAGCCAGCGAACTCGGCCATTCGGTCCGTATCACGCCGGAACTAGCCGAGTCGGTCCTTTCGAAAGGGCAACCCTTATACCAGGACGGGATGGGGCAGGCGAAAGCTTCCGTCGAGTTCCTGGCCGACAACCGCGCGATCATCCGCGCGCTAGAGAACCCCGACGTATCGAGTGCGATTCACGAGCTCGGCCACGTGTTCCGCCGCGACCTCGAAGGCCCGGATCTCGCGATCGCCGAAGAATGGGCCGGCGTGCGTGACGGCAAGTGGGGCGTCGAGAGCGAAGAGAAGTTCACCCGCGGATTCGAGCGATACATGCGTGACGGACAGGCGCCGACGGAAGGACTGCGCGGCGTGTTCGAGCAGTTCAAGACCTGGCTGACAGATATTTACCGCTCTCTGAAGGGCTCGCCGGTCGACGTGCAGATCTCGCCGGAGATGAGGCAGGTATTCGATCGACTGCTAGGTGGCGAGACGCAGCAGACTTCGGCGGAAGCGCCGACGGTGCCGATTGGAGCGGTGAAGCCAGCGGCTCCCGAAGCGCCGGCCGCTGCGCCGGCCGCTCCACCCTCACGGCCTCCGACAAAACCTCCGAAGCTCAACCGCGTCTGGAAGGCCGGCGTCAACAGCGGCGAAGTCGTTTTCGCGTCGGAAACACAGCGAGACCTGTTCGACATTGGGGCCGAGCTCCGCCGATCGATGACGATCCGCGGGAAGACGTCGGACCGCCCGGCCCGTGACATCGCACCGCTCATCGACGAGCTCGCGACACGACTGAAGGTATCGCCCGAGAAGGTCAGGCAGATGGCGCTTGGGGTGCGGGCTGATGTCAGCGCTCAGATGAAGGGGATGAGGAACGGCGACGCGAGGACGGTTACCGACCAGTCGTCCGTCGACGGCATTGAGGAACAGCTTCGCAAACGCCTCGAAGATACGGTCGGCGTGGCCGAACTGCCGATCCCCGGCGCCGGGGTGACGGTGACGGTGGGTGGTGCGTCACGGACCGGCGGGCCGGACGGCCCCGGCGCGTCCGCGGCTCCGGACGTCCGCTTCGCTCCGGAACAGGAACAGGCGTATCAGGCTTCGAAGGCGCTTGGGCCGAAAGAGTCAACATGGTCTCGCGTGAAGGACATCGCGGCGTCGGCGTGGCACAAGGCGACGCGACCGTACGAGCACCTCGAGCGCGGAGCCCGGCACGCCGAGTTCTTCGAAGACCTGAAAGAACTGGAAGTGCGCCGCGGCGTGGCGTCGGACAAAGCGATCGCCAACATGAAGGGGTTGCTGGCCGGCTTCTCGAAAGAGCAGTACGACCTGTTCAATCGCAAGGTGGTGCTCGACGACTTGGCGGAGGAACTGGCGCGGCGCGAGGCGCGCAACGCCGGCAGCGGGAAGCTCTTCCCTGACGTCGATCCGGCGTCGACTGACCTCGCGTTCAAGTTCGATCCGGCGACGCTCGCCGAAGCAAAGAAGCGCGTCGACGCGGCCGTGGCGGCGGATCCTCGCGTTGCCGAGTCGATCGGGCTGCGCAAGGCACTGTGGCGCAAGGTGACGGACGACTATCTGGCGGCCGCGCGTGACGCGATCGGTTTCGAGCCGCCGATGAACCGGCAGAACTACTTCCGCAACATCGTGCTCGACAACCTGGACGCGAAACGCACTCAGGCCGTTTTCCAAGATGCGATCGGCTTCCACGCGACCACGAACGACCCATTCACGAAGCGGCGCGAAGCGACGAATCGCAACTACCTGTCGGACTACGTGCGCGCAGAACACGAGGCACTGTCGTTGATGCTGCAGCGGACGCGTGAGTTCGAGATCCTGCGCGACATCGAGCGGCGCTACAACATCGGGAGCGAGTTGCGCGCGACGCATCACGGCTCGTGGCAGGACCACATCCCCGAGGGGTACGTTGCGTGGCAACCGAAGCCAGGCCGCCAGTTCTATGAAGCGCTGACGGTGCCCGAGACCTACATGCGCGAGCTGATGATTCAGGGATCGGACCCGCGCGCGGCGATCCCGGTCGACGAACTGCAGAAAGTGCTCGCGGCCGGCCGGAAGAACCACGAATGGGTGGTGCCGGAAGAGATCGCGAAGACGCTCGACGATCTAGAGGCCGACCCACAAGTGGTGGGCGTGCGAAAAGCCGTGCGGCTCTGGAAAAAATTCATGCTTCAGGGTCCGCACCGGTTCGTCAAATACAACATCCGGAACGTCTCGGGTGACGCGGACGGCCTGCTGGCGGCGAACCCGAAAGCCGTGGCCGAAGTCCCGGCAGCGGCGAAAGATCTGTACAATTTCCTGTACCGCGGTGGCGCGCCGAGTAAGGAATTGAAGCGGTGGGTCGAACTCGGGGGAATGCAAGACCTGTTCCGCGGCGCGGAACTCGGCACAGACGTGGCCGGCCTGAAACAGTTCCGGCATTTCTTCGACAAAAAGCCGCTCGCTGAGTACGCGGATCCGCGATCGTGGATGAAGGCCTACAACGACGCCGTCGGGGGCGCGTCGGACGCCCGAGAGGCGCTGCTCAGGTACGCGATGTTCCGTCAGTACCGGGGCGAGATGGCGCGGAACCCCGAAGGTCGACCGGACTCGTTCGGTGCGTCGCTGCCCGACGAAGTCATGGCGATCGCAGATCTGGACCGTCGCGCGCATCGGATGTCGAATGACGCGCTCGGGGCGTATAACGAGTTGACCGTGATGGGCAAGTACCTGCGCGACACGGCGTGGCCGTTCTGGTCGTGGAATGAGGTCAACGTAAAGCGGTACAAGCGCCTCATCCAGAACGCATTCCGGGATTCGGAAACGGTAGAGGACTATGGCCGATCTGCGCTGAAGACCGCCGGGCTGGCCGCACGGCGATCGCCGGCGATCGCCTATCGGGTCGGCAAGGCGGCGGCGCAGATGTCGATCCTGTCGGCCGGATTGGCCGCCTACAATCTGGCGTTCTGGTCCGACGAGGAAGCCGATCTGCCGGCTGATGTCCGCAAGAGGCCGCACATAGTGCTGGGCCGCGACGAGAAGGGTAACGTGCTGTATTTCGACCGGATGGGAGCGGTTGGCGACGCGCTGGAGTGGTTCGGTAAGTACGACGACCAGAAGGCAGTCGTTCAGTCCTATCTGGACGGCAAGCTGAGTTGGTACGAGGCCATCGGAGTTGCGGCCAAGAACGCAGGCTTCGAGGCGACGAACAAGATCGTCCAAGGTCTCGGTCCGGCGAAGACAGTCGCCGAACTGGGATTCGGTCAGCAACTCTATCCGTCGATCGACCGTCCTCGACCGATCCGCGACAAGGCGGGCTTCCTGATCGAGGGGTTGGGTTTCGGCCCCGAGTATCGGGCCGTAATGGGAAGGCCGGATCGGGGGCTCGAGAGGGCCGCGGCCGACCAGTTCTACTACCAGATCGACCCGAACGAAGCCGCCTACGGTGACATCCGATCGCTTGCGGCGAAGTTCGACGAGCAACTCAGCGGGCCGAAGCCTAAGGTGTCCAGGGAGCCGACGCCAGCGGCGAATGCCCTCTACTACTACAAGCAGTCCCTCCGGTACGGCGACGCCGAGGCCGCAGAACGGTATCTGAACGAGTTCGCCAGTCTGACGCTCGGCCGGGAGGTATCGGATCGCGGTACGCTGACGGCAGAGGAGAACAAGCGGCTGACGAAGAGTCTGACGGCGGCCGTCGCCTCGGCCGACCCGCTGTACGGGCTGGAACCGGAGGAGCGCGCCGAGTTTATCGCCAGCCTGTCGCCGCGCGACCGGCAGCAACTCGAGAAGGCGCAGAAGTTCTGGCGCGAGACGATGATGAGGGACGACGCCGGCTTCGACGATATCGATCCTCGTGACTTCGAGATGGACCCGTACGGCCTGATGCCGAAGCGACGCAGCCGGGGAGAGGCAGGCCCGAGACTCTCGTCGGCAGCCGAATCGGTCTACAGACAGGCCGATCCAGTCGTCCGGGCCGCGATCGATTTTGACCTGCGACCGCCAACTGCGCGCCAGCGAAAGGGCGAGAAGCCGTCCCAATTTTCCAGCCGCACTGTCCGTACCAAGGAAGTCTGGCGCGAGGCCGTCCGAACATACGCACCCTCCTACCTGGACTTGCCGGCAGACCAGCGGGTCGCCAGGCGTGCGGAGTTTGAGGCGCAGATCAAGGCATACGTCGACGCCCGGATAGACGCGGAGTTCCCGTCGAGGCAGTAAGGCCGACATCGACACTGCGTGGCTGCGGCTCGGAGCCGAGCGCTCCGGCGACACGCAGGGGGAGCCGGCCCCTGAAGCAGGCAGTACCGGCACGGAGCCCGGCCGAAATCCGGGCTTCCAACCCTCGTCGGGGTGCGGTCTGGGGGTGGCCCGTCGCATTCGTATCGAAACGCGTCATTACCGACAGGTAGTTACGACTAGCAATCAGCGGTCTTGAAAACCGCCGCGCGTAAGCGCTTGGGGGTTCGAGTCCCTCACCCTCCGCCAGCACTTTACGGGCAATCCGCCCATACAGACGTGGCATTCGACGCAGTTCGTTGCTTGCAGGAGATTGCATGAGGTAGCGTACGGTTGCACGTTACTGCGGGCGTTGGGGGGTGTGTTGGGGGTCACGTTGGGGTGAGGTGAGGGTGATGCCACGACTTCGTGGGACCGGCACGGTGAGCAAAGGGAAGTCGGGTCGGTGGATTGCGCGGGTTCGGTGGCGCGACGAGACGGGCCGTCGTCACGAGATGAGGAGGTACTTTGCGACCCGTGCGGCGGCGATCGACGGGCTTGAGGCGTTCAACGCGCAGTCGCGGATTGCGGGCAGATCGGCATGTCCGTCGCCCGAGAGCTGACCGTGGAGTGCCCCCGCAACGCGCGCCGTGGCGTGTTTCAGTTGCCCAACCATACTGGCGAACTTTCCCATGCAGGTCGCATTGCAATACGCGTGCCGTTCGGCCGTCGCCCAAGGCTTGCGCCGGGACGGCGGGCGGTGGCGTCCGCGACGCGGCCGGATGAACTTGCGGCCATGGGCGCAAGTGTCACTTTTCTCGCGGGTGGAACCTGGTGAAGGGCCGCGTTTCGGCCGGGGCTCAGGCGCTGCTGCCGCTCTGTCAGCGTTGGCGTCAGCGCCGGGACAGCTATGTGCCGGTTCGCGACTGTATTCGTCCGGCATTGCTCGGCGTCGAGCAGGTCGCGCGTGACCGCGACGTGTCGGACTTCATTGCGGCCCATCACTATCTCGGGTCGATGCCGGCCGCCAGGGAGCGCTTCGTGCTGACAGAGCGGGGCAAGCGGGTTGGCGTGGCCGTGTTCGGGCAGCCCGTCAACGATCGCGCACCCGGCGTCGCCACCGCCACCGCCAAGGAAGGTCGAGTAGAGCAGCTCGGAGGCGGTGAGCGAGAGCTTCGCCACGAACGCATCCTCGGCACCGCCGTTGTAGGAGGTGTCGAAGGCGCCGGCCGTCGTCGGGAAGGCGGCCGAGGTGGTCCTTCCGGTCACATGTGCCACGTTGATCGGGGCAAGCGCGATGTCGCAGCCGACGTCAGCTCCGGGACCGCCGAGGTACGTTGAGTAGATGAGCGAGCTGCCTTCCTGCGTGAGCTGGAGCACGAAGGTGTCGGAGCTTCCGCCGTTGTACGTCGTGTCGAAAGCGTTCGGCGTCGTCGGAAAGAACAGCTGCGACGCAGCGCCGGTGACAAACACCCCGCCGACGCCGTTGACCGCGATGCACATCCCGAAATCCCTACCCGTGCCGCCGAGGTACGTCGAGTAGTGGACGGCGCTCCCGTCTGGCGTGAACTTCGTCACGAAAGCGTCGGTCTGGCCGTTGTAGCCCGGGTCGAAAACGCCAGACGTCGTCGGAAAGAAGAGCGAATTCGTCTCGTCGGTCGCGTAGGCGGCGCCCGTCGGGTCGACCGCGACGTCGTTCACGAGGTCAACGCCCCCGCCGCCGCTGAAGTACGTCGCATAGACGAGCGCGGGATCGATCACGAGCGGCCGCGCGCGGTCGTACTCGCCGAGGTCGAAGCCGACCTCGCCGTCGCCCGTCATCACGTAGCGCGCCGCCACGGGCCGCTCGCCCCCGGCACCCTGCTCGAAGACCGCGGCGCGTCGCTGCCGCACCTCGCCGCCGTGCATCCTCAACACGAGATCGCCGTCGTCGTTCACCTCGACGCTCCGCTGCCCCTCGAACCGGACGCGTATCCGCGACGCATCGGCGCCTGGGGCTACGAAGACTGATATCTCATCAAGGCCGCTTCATAAGCCGCGTCAATCTGTGATAAGAAGCGAAAGTCGTTCGATGACAGCAGGTGGCCGTCTGCTCAGCATCTCGCCAGGCTGCGCGCAGTCTTAGGCCGAGTCGTCATGTGGAAGTCGAAGCGGGAATGGCGAGTATTGGCGCAACTCAATAGCGTTTATCACAATGCCTTCAACGGATCTCGAAACCCAAAGCTGCTCAATAGTCCTGATCGGAGACTTCAATCCGAAAATATTCCAGCCGGCGTGGTTTGCATCCGAAGGGCTGGTGAGCGGTAGCGTGGCTGAAAACGCGAAGATCCAGGTGATTCATCCGGAGTTGACGGTTCTTGAGTTCGAGGACTACAGGATGCAAATCGAAGCCTCGAAGTTTCTCGTCGCAACGTCGTCTGATCCGCTCTTTGAAGTCATCCGTGATCTGACGCTTAGCACGTTCGAGCTACTCCGGCACACGCCCGTCAGGATGATGGGAATTAACACGGAGATGCATTATCGGATCGACACTGAAGCCAACTGGCACGCTTTCGGCGACAAACTGGTTCCGAAGGCCACGTGGAAGACGTTGCTTGATTCTCCGGGAATGCGATCGGTGACAGTAGAAGAAGGCAAGAGACGAGATGGGAATCCGGGGAAACTGCTGGTCAAAGTGGAACCTTCTCAGAGAATGAAGCATGGGGTGTATTTTCACATTAACGATCATTTTGAACTTGACGCGACGTCCAAGGTTGTCGGTGCAACTCAGATGATGGAGGTTCTCCGTAGTTCGTGGACCGAGTGTCAGCGTCGTGCGAAGGAGATTGTGGACGCGTTACTGAAGGATTTGCATTGATGGGAACTTCAAGTGCAGGTGTCGCAGGCAATGTCGCCGGTCCGTCAAGCGTCGAGGTGGAGCCGTCGGCGCGGGTTTCGGCTTTCTTGAAAGACTCCCTTCCGTTTCCGATGCGGTCGTCCTCAGCGTCGACTCCGACGTCTGAGCAATACGGCAGATCAGGTGTTCGCGGGCCGTCATTGGACGACGATCTGTCTATTTCTTTTGAGCCTCCAGCAGTGTTGGTCTTTCCGGAGCAGCCAATTAGATGGGCTCACTTCCGTTCCTTGCAGAAGTGGGAGGGAGTTGTACTTGATATTCAGGATGACGTATTTCTTGCTAGACTCGTGGATTTGGGCGGACTTGGACCCGACGAAGAAGCGGAGATCTATCGCGAAGAGGTTTCCCGTGACGACTTGGACTTGTTAGAGCCCGGAGCGGTGTTCTACTGGAATATTGGGTATCGGACCAGCCCAGCTGGTCAGCGGACTCGAGCCTCCGAGATTCGTTTCCGCCGCTTGCCAGTATGGACAGCCGAAGAGATCGAGGCTGCTCGTATCGTGGGTGATCGGTGGTTTGAATCTTTCGACTGGAAGTAGCTTGGATACTGCTCCAGCAGCCGATGAGATTGAGGTATCCGTCTTTGGAGGCGGCTACGGCGAGAGCATTCTCGTCCACGTTGGCGAGAATATGTGGTTTGTCGCTGACTCGTGCCTTGACCGCGCTTCGGGCGTGGGAGCGTATCGGTCTTCGACGCCGGCCTCGGCCGTGCCGTAGTCGCCCGCCGTGGCGCCCGATATGGCCACCTCGAGGGGGCCGTCCCCCTCGTCCCCGTAGTCGAGTCGTCCGCCGTCAACGTTGACGGCGGTGGCCAATTCGCCCGCCAAAAACCGGCCCTCCGCCAACTCGGCGAGCAGCGGCAACGGGACTGGAAGGCCGGCCGGCCTGGATCTATGGTGTGCGCGTTGTGTGGATACCGTTCCGCAACCGCTTGACGTTGCGTCGGGTAGAGTCGTTCGCGGGACGGTTAGGCGGGCGGTTCCGATGGCGAGTACGGTTGGAGCCCTCATGGAGTGCCAGTGACGAAGCCGCGTCTGAAACTGACAGAGGCCCAGAAGGCCGCACATGCGAAGAGGGAGCGGGAGCGCCGCAAGAAGCTGAGAGCGACGCGACCGAAACCGACGAGGCCGAAATGCACCGCGACGTCAAAACGGTCGGGGGAGCGGTGTCGGCGTTGGGTGGTCGACGGGAAGACCGTGTGCCTGATGCACGGCGGGAAGACGCCGAGCGGAGCTAAAGCCCCGAGTTTCGTGACCGGCTACTACTCGAAGGCAATGCCTCCGCGGCTGGCAGAGCGTTATCTGGAGGCGTTGAAGGATCCGGAACTGATTGCACTGAGGCGTGAGGCAGCGCTTACGTCGGCGCTGATAGAGCGGGGGTTGGAGCGCCTGGATAGCGGGGAGAGCGGCTCGCACTGGGCCAGACTGCAGAAGGCCTGGGCAGACTATGAATCGTGCGAGTCGGATCGCAAGAGATCCTGCCTGGGGAAGGTAGGCGACTTGATCGTGCAAGGTGGCGCGGAGGTCGAGACCGAGCGGGAGCTGCGGAGGGCGATAGTTGACAAGATGAAGGTTGCCGAATCGGAGAGACGGCGCCTGATCGAGAAGTCGCAGGTGATCACGGTCGAGGAACTCGTCGCGCTAGTGGCGAGCCTGGCGGCATCTATTTCGGCGGAGGTGAGTGATCGCACGACGAGGGAGCGGATACTCGCGAGACTTAACCGAGCTCTTTCGATCGGAGCTTAGCGCCCGACTGCTGCCGGAGTCGGAGGCGAGGGCGATCGACCTGGAGTCCGGCGACGTGCTGGACGGCGTGAGGGCTCTGTTCCCGATGGCGGCGACGCACGGATTCATGCCGGAGCATCGTCAGTTCTGGGAGCTCGTGGAGCAGGTACGGATCGATAACACTCCGCAGAACGTCGCCTTCGTTCTGTTTCGCGACGGGGGCAAGTCGACCACGTCGAGGATGGCGAACGCGAAGCTGATAGCGCAGCGACGCCGGAGGTTCTGCCTCGTAGTCGGGTCGACGCAGAAGAAGGCGAATGCCCAGGTGGGGCTGATCCAGCGACTATTCGAGTCGCCGGAGATGCAACTGCACTATCCGGACGTCGGCCACCCGAAGATGACGCTGCGCAACACTCAGGTCGCGTGGCGGCAGACCGGCGTTGCGATGCTGCAGACAGCAAACGGCGGGACGGTGGCGGGTGTCGGGCTCGAAACGGACTTCCGCGGCCTGCTCGTCGACTTCGGCCGGCCTGACCTGATATGCCCGGACGATATTGACGTGCTGCACGAATCGCCCGAGCAGGTGCGGAAGAAGCTGCAGGCATTACGTTCGACCGTCCTCGGTATGCGTGGGCCGGACACGTGGATCATGTTCTGCCAGAATCTCATTCACCATTACTCGATCATGACGGGTGTGGTGCGGCGTGAGATCGACTTCCTACGGGATTGCGTCGTCATCGGACCGGTGCCGATCGTGCGCAACTGCGAAATCGAAGAGGAGACGCAGCGAGAGGACGGGCGAAACGTCATAGTTGCCGGCGAAGCGGCGTGGCCCGAGCGATATCCGATGGAGGCGTGCCAGCGCATCCTGCAGGACCAGGGGTTGGAGACGTTCCGCGCGGAGTATCTGCACGACGTCGACCGACTGGCAGCCGGCGCCGTCTATCCGACGTGGTCCGAGCCGGTCCACATTTCGACGTGGGACGAAGTCTGCGACGCGATCGGGCCGGAGGAGGTTATCAACGAAGCCGGCGAGGTGACGCTCGGGCCGGACTGGGGATTCCTGGTCGGGCTCGACGTCGGCGCCACGATGGGCCACCGGATGGTCGCGACATTGTGGGCTACACCGCCGGCTCGGCTCGATCGATTCGGGATCGACGACATCTTCTTCAAGGTCGGCGAGCTGTGCCGGCCGCGCACCGAGTCTGACCTGCCCGACATGACGGCCGAGATCTTCGGCGAGCTGTTGCTCGACACGTGGTTCTCGGTGGGGGCCGAGTTCCGGGCGTTGCGCTTTCCGCTCGCCAAGCTGCAGGGCGCGCTGATGTCGCACGAACGCAAGACGGAGCGCAACGTGTTCCGCGAGTACCTGTCTCGCAAGATCCCGTTCCTGGCGTACACGGGCGGCGCGTCGGGCGGCCTCGAGCAGATGCGGACGGCGATGCGTCCGGATCCGACGCGTGTGCATCCGCTGAATCGGTACCCGGCGGGCTACCGCGATCCGAAGACCGGCGCGGACCTGGGCGGCCAACCGATCGCGAAGCGGCCGGGCGTGATCTGGCTCGTTGCGAGTGGACACGGAGAGAAGGAACTCGCCGAGGACGGATCGCTCGTGGTGCGGAAGGGCCGGGGCGATGCCGGCATGGAACGAGGGCGCACCGAGATGCCGAAGTACCACTACGTTCGCGAGGTCGCGAGCGGCATCGAGCGGTTCGTTCCCTACAACAAGGAGCTGAACGATGCGTGCGACGCGGACCGGATGGTGTCGTACCTGGCGTTTGGCGATCAATCGCGGCTGCCCGAGCACGAACGGATGATGCGGCAGCTCAACGAGGCTGTGCCGCTGCCCGATCCGGAGGCGCCGCGAACGGGACTGGAGCCTTCCCTGGCCGAGATTCACCATACGCGCATCGTGGAGATGAACAGGATGCTGCGCGAACAGAAGAATTCCGGCGCGGTGGGCGGCCCGCGACGCCGGCGTGGAGGGCTGAGCTGATGCTGGACCGACTCCGCCACTTCATCGTCAGCGTCATCGCGCCCGAGCTGGTGCGTGATCCGAATGCCGTGGAAGAGGGCGACGGCGGCGAAGGAGACGAGGCGTCGGCGCTGCCGGTGTTCGACGCGGCGTCGGAGGGTTCGCCGCTCGGGCTGCGCGGGATGGAACGCGAGCGCACCAGGAAGCTCGAGGACGTAGCCGAGTTTCTGAAGAACCTCGATCCGGCGTCGCGCGACCGCATCGTCGCGTATGCGCGGCCGCGGCGGACGGGTCGTCGCCAGGTGCTGACGCGGTGTGAAAGCAACATGGACCGCTGGTACGCCGACCACCCGAACGCGTGATGCTGCAGAACCTGAAACGACGAACGCCCGAGCCGAAGGCGATCGAGACGTCGCTCTCGCGGCGCACCGTCGTCGAGCTCGAGCAGTTCCGCAAGGCCGAAGGCGGCAAGAAGTGGGCCCGCGACGCGAAGGGCATGGAAGTGCTCGCCGCCTACCTCGGCAAGACGCAGGGAATGCTGAACCGCAGCGGGCTGTGGGAACAGATCCAGCTCAACGACGGCGAGATCTGGGCGACCGTGCCGCTCTTCGCCGCGATGATCCGATCGATCCAGAAAGAGGCCGCACGGTCGAAGCCGCTCTACTCGCTGCGCGGCGACTTTGCCGACGTCGACGAGCAGGAAGTGGCGCGCTACGGCACGGCGATCATCGAGTATCTGTCGAAGCGCTTCTGGACGCCGGAGGAAGAGCAGGAAGACGTGCTGTCGTCCATCGCGTTCGGGTTCGGCCAGTACGAGGTCACGTGGGACGACGAGGCCGGCGAGGCGCAGGCGCTCGTGACGATGACGTGCGCCGCGTGCGGGACGACGGGCCACAGTCACAAGGCCGACGTTGGGAAGGGCGAAGTGCGATGCCCGACGCTGGTCGACGGCATGGAATGCGGCACGGTGATGCAGGCCGCGGCAGAGTTCGAGATCCCGGCCGGTGACGTGGTGCTGCGACGGATCGATCCGTTCTCGTTCAACTCGAACACCTGGGCGACGAAGGGGCGGCCGGCCGTCTGGTGGTCGATCGACGAGATCGTGGACCGCGCCGTGTGGGACGACCTGCATCCCGAGATCGACCTGCCGCGCAATGCGATCGGGACGTCGCTGGGCGAGAACCTGTTGCACCTGCGGCGGCAGCGGTCGGTGCAGCGCGCACAGATGGGGCTCGAATCAACGGCGGCGATGTCGCGCGGCCGGTCGGAACTGACGAGCGAGCGCGACGTGGTGCGGCAGCGCGACTTCTTTGCGCCGGCGGTCTACGAACGATGGAAGACCGGCACGCCCGAGACGCTGCCGTCGGGGCGGACGATCCCTGGCAACACGGCCGTGAGGGAGTTGTTCCCGGACGGGATGTGCGTGCTGAGGGACGGGAGCGGGCGGGTGCTCGATCTGTACGAAGCCGAGCCGAGCCGGTCGCTGCACACCTACAACTTCGCGACGAAGCCGGGGGATCGGTGGGGCGCGTCGATCGCAGCGCAGGCGCTCGAATGCCAGTATGCGCTCGAAGAGGATCTGAGCCAGTTGCAGACCGTCGCGTCGGAGATGGGCAATCCGACGATGTTCTACAAAGAGGGGCTCTTCGACGGGCGGCTCGGGACGCATCCGTCGGGCAAGCACCCCGTCAAGTCGTGGCTGACCGATCAAGGCCTCGACGACCTGATCAAGTACGCGCCGGCGGCGTCGCCGAGCCCGGTGGTGTTCCAGCTCGTCCTGTTCTACGAACAGCGGATGCAGGGCGTGCTGGGGAGTGCGGCCGGGTCGGGTGGCGGACTGCCGGATGCGGTCGGGCCGACGGCGACGGCGAACATGAACGCGCGCAGCGAGGCGGAGGGACAGCAGGGGCAGTACCTCGAGCTGCGGGCGGCCGCGAAGCAGGAAGTGTTGCAGGAGGGCGTGCGGCTCTTTGCGAAGCACGCCGACATCCGGCGCGCGATCTCGATGGGCGGGCCGTTTGCGGACGGCGCCGTGCTGCAGCTCGACAAGTCGATGCTGCCCGAGAGGTTCGCGCTCGAGGTGAAGAAAGATTCGTGGTGGCCGCGCGATCGCGGTCAGCAGCAGCAGGCCGAGATGTTGCGGCACCAGATGCTCGGTGCGGCGAACCAGACGTCGATGATGGTGCGCGGCGAGCCGCTCGACGTGCTCGAGGAGCGCTACATCAACGACCTGTGCGGGTCGGAGATCGGAGCGAACCTGACACAGATCGGCGCCGAGCTCGCCGTGCGGGAGTGGCGGAAGGCCAAGGGCTTCATCGGCCGCGTGTTGGGCGGACAGCCGACGCCGTCAGACCTTCAGTTCGTCGATCAGGCGCGGCAGCAGATGATTGCCGAAGCCATGGCCGAGATTGAGCAGGCCGCGATGATGTCGACGATCGAGAGTCTGGGGGCCGGGCCGATGGGAGCGCCGGGCGGGATGCCGCCGCCGATGGCCGAGCCCGGGATGATGCCGGGGGCGGAGATGATGGGCGCGGATCCGGCGATGGATCCGACGGCGGACGGTGCTGTCGGACCGATGGGCGATCCGATGGCCTCGGGAATGCCGGCGGGCCCGATGGGTCAGATGATGCCGGCGGCGTCGATGCCTCCGATGGCTCCCGCGCCGATGCAGGTGCCGGAACCGCCGCTCGAGGAAGTGGTGCTTGCGGCGGCCGAGCTCGCGGTGCCGATCCGTCCGGGATTGACGCCGGCGGCGAAGTCGATCGCGGGGCAGTTGCGCTACGAGGCGCTGAAGCCCGCGGCGCGCGAGCTGCCCGACGTGTACCTGGAATGGCTCGATCGACGGGCGCAGTCGTACGACGCGCTCGCGCGGGAACGGAAAGCGATGGAGATGGGCGCGGCCGGTGGACCGGGTGCGCTCGGCGCTCCGGGTGGCCCCGAAATGAACGGGACTGGAAGCCCCATCGGCGACGCCCTACAAACCAGACTGGCGGCCATCCAGTCGGGAACGGCGGACAGCCTGGGGCTCCCTTCAGGCCCTTCGCCGGCGCCCGCACAACCGGCCGCAGTAGAGGAACGGTATGGATAACCTCAACGAGACGACGGACACGACGACCGGGGCACCGGCCGCCGAGCCCGTAGCGGAAACGGTCGCGACGGAAACGACGACGCCCGACGTGGCGGCGCCGGCAGCGGAACCGGAGGCCTCGGCCTCTGAACCCGAAGCCGGGCAGCCCGAGACGGCGCCGGTCGCCGACGTTGCGGTCGTGCTGCCAGAAGAAGTCCAGGCGCAGCTTTCCGAGCTCAGCTCGGAGCGCGAAGCCTGGGGCCCGCACTGGGAGATCCGCGACCTCGCGCGTAAGGCGATGGGCGCCTTCCTCACGGAAGACGCCGACGTCACGCTCGAGGCGCTCGCCGAGGCATCCGGACCGCGTGCGTATCAACTCGTTCACAACATCCTGGAGGCCAACGCCGCGAAGCACGTGGCGGATGCGCATGGGATTTCATCTCGTGAGTTGGAACGGCGGCTCGGAACGCCGGAGGAAATCCAGTTGTCGCGTGCGGTCGAGCGCGCGATGGATGCGATGCCCGACGAGCAGGCCGAGGAGGTGCGCGCTGTCTACGCACAGAACGCGACCCTGCGAAAGCAGCTCGCCGACGCGCAAGGCATCGCGAAGGAGGCGCGGGGGCAGATCGAGAGCTTTTCGGAGCAGACGGCCGTCAACCAGTTCGTGAGCGATTTCGCGACCTGGCAGGGGCAGGTGCTGTCGGAGCTCGTCGAGTCGGTACCCGACGCGGCACGTAACTCGGTGCTGACGGTGACGCGGGAGAACTTCCGTCACGACCCGACTGCGGCGAAAGCCGTGGCGGCGTACTCGAACGCGATCATGCGCGGCGAGAACCCGAGGGTGGTGAACGCGACGTACTTGCCGCCCGTGCTCGAGGCACTGCGGAACGTGATGCGTGACGAGCTTGTCACCGTGCGCGGCTTTACGCCGCGAGTGGCGGCACAGCCCGCACCGGCGAAGGCGCCGGTGGCCTCACCGACGAAACCGGCAGCGAAGCTGATCGGCGTGACGCCCGGAAAGGGCGCGGCGCCGGCGGCTGCTACCACTCCTGCGACGCCGACGGCACGGCCGGCCGAGTCGCACCGGGACGCGGCGTTGCGCATCGCCGCGGACATTGCCGAGACGCGAGCGGCTCGCCGAGAGGGAGCACAAGCCGCAACGAAGTAGATCGGTAGAGGTGAAATCCCATGTCGGTATCCAACTACGCATTCGACGCGCCGAACGACCTGTCGGTCGGTGCCGTCCGTCGTCTGATGGACGACGTATTCCGGCCGCAGTACCAGCAGAATGTGAAACTGCGTAAGCTCATCAAGGAGATGGGCAAGCCGGTCGACGAGGTCAACGTCCGCGGACGTGAATTCGGCGTGCAGCTGTCGCGAGGCAGCCGCACGACCGGCCGTCCTTCGATGGGCTACCTGCCCAAGCCGCTCCCGACGTCCGAGGCCCGGGGCAGCTACACGTACGCGAAGTTGCAGAAGGGCATCTCGTTCGATTGGGAAACGCTCCGTCACATGGAACTGTCGAGCGCGATCGTGAAGCTTTCGGATCGGCTGGCCCAGCATCAGGAGAAGTTCGAGGCCGACGCGTCGTACTTCTCGTACGGCGACGGTTCGGGTGCACTTGCGGTCGTGACGACCGTGGCGGGTACGGGTCCGTACACGCTCACGGTGACGGCGACGACGGACACCTACGGGGGCGCCGGTTCGAACGGGACGGCGCGGCTGAACATCGTCGAGGAAGTCGACATCGTGTCGGCGTCGGCGGTCGAGGCCACGGTCCAGATCGCGTCGATCGCATCGGCGACGACCTTCACCTGCACGGTCGTGTCGGGCACGCTCACGGCGGGCGCCCTGACGGCGATCGTCGTGCCGTCGGGTTCGCGTCCGGCCGGATTCAACGGTGCGTCGTACATGCCGCACGGCGTGGCGTACAACTGCCCGACGGCATCGTCGACCGACTGGTGGGGGATCAACCCGAGCTCGGCCGGCAACATCGAGTGCCGCTCGACGGTCGTCGACCTCAGCTCGGCGTCGTTCACGGTGGGGTACGCGAACTGGCTCGAGGATGCGGTGCGGCATCGCCGCCCGATGGAGAAGGACGACGCGCTCACGAGCAAGACGAAGATCCTCATCGGCGTCGGGCAGGCGCGTTCGATCAAGCAGTCGATGAACTCGATCCGCCGAGCGGGCATGGGCGACAAGACGTTCGTGCTCGGGGCGCAGAACGTCGCGAACCAGTGGGGGAATATCTGGGAAGAAGATCCCGGGTGCCCCGACTCGCGGTGCTACAACCTGTGGATGGGCAGTTGGCAGCTGCCGACGCTGCAGGAGCTCGAGTACGTCGACGAAGGCGAGGGCATGTGGCACCTCCGGCCGGCGAACACGACGTCGGCGTCGGGCTTCTACATCCAGGCGTATGACGGCTGGACGCAGGAAGTCATGGAGATCGTCAACACCGAGGCCTTCAAGCAGGCGGCCATCGTCGGCATCGGCGTGAGCACGATCCAGACGGCGGCCTCGCTGGCGCACCAGTTCTAGTCCTCTGGGTCTGAGCGGGGCTCAGGCCCGGAGCCCTTTTCGGGGCCGCGATCGTGTTCACGGTCGCGGCCCCACTCGAAACACCAACACGGAGGGAAAGGCACCATGGGGGTCACCGTCACGAAGGTCGACGAAAACACCTCCGGGCACTACAAGGTGACCCGGTACAAGTTCACCCGGGACGCGGGCGCCGAGATGGCGGCCGCGCACAAGCACTCCGAGCCTGCGGCGTTCATCGTCATCACGAAGATGGACGGCACGTACGTCGACACCCGCAACGAGACGCCGTCGGGTCTGACCTATTCAGTGTCGGGCGAGATCACCTCGATCCTGACGACCGATGCGCTGCTCAACGCGTCGGAGTCTATCTACGTCGACGTGTACGTCGGCCCGGTGCTCAACGCGTAGGCGATGGCCGATCAGCCGCTCATCGTCGCCGCGATCCCGTGCTCGCGACAGTTCCGGGAGATCGAGCGGGAGTTGCTCGCCATCGGCGGGAAGAACCCGCTCGGCGAACCTCGCTTGAAGCTCGAATGGGGCGGGACGGCGACACGGCCCTTCGGCGAGCAGCTTAACTGCAAGTTCGGGCTGTACTCGGAGACGTGCGTGGTGGGGTGGACGTTCGCGGGCAATCCGTGGGCCGAGAACCCGAGCGATCGCGAGACGCTCTACACGGACGAGCCTGACCTGAGCGTGGTGCCGAGCTCTCTGACGCACTTCAGCACGGGCAAGCCGCGGATATCGATCGAGCGGCTGGCGACGATCGACCATCCGATCCCGAACTGGTTCGTGACGGACTGGCTGTCGCCGGCGCAGATGGGCCGGGGCTTCGGCTACGGCCGCGGGTACCACGGCTCGATCTGGCGGTGCTACGACGCGAAGCGTGACGAGCACCCGTTCTGGGGGTACCGCGATCCGGATGCCGACGACCTGGTTGTCGTCAAGCGGTACTGGCACGAGAAGATCCACGACCGCGACACGCTTGGCACGCACATCGACGAGCCGATCGCCGGGGATGCGGCGGCGCTGCAGACGGCGTGGATGAACAAGGCGGTCGCGCACCTGGCGGAAGAGCGGCGCGGCAATGCGATCGAGCAGTGCGTGCCGATCGTCGAGCGCCATCTGAACGAGAAATACGCGGGAGGTCCGAAGACCTTCATCGATCTGGGAGAAACGTATGTCAACTGAAGGGTTCGTGCAGGCGGCGTCGGCCGTCGCGCGTCGCATCACCGGCCGAGCCGCGCGCGGCACGGCGTTCATCCGCCAGCGCAAGAGCGACACGAGCCTGAAGTCGCTCGAGGCGACGCGCGTCTTTGTCTCGGCCATCTTCCGCGACATCTCGGCGGCGCGTGCGAGCGCGCAGTGGATCGAGCCGATGCTGTTCGTGCCGGTCGTGCCGACGATCATCCCGAAGGTGCGCTGCAACGAACTAGGCGTGCGGATCGCCGATCCGGACGACGACTCGACAACGACCGAAGGGACGTCGATCCTGCCGGGCCGCATGGTCGCCGTGATTGCGCCGGAAGGCAGTCGCGTCGTCGAGGTGTCGGGCTTGGCCGGCATCGGATCGGACTGGGGCTCGTGGGATCTGATCGACGAGCTCAACGAGCTGTGCTTTCCGGAGGACCTGCTGCCGGACGCGAACCCGGACTGGCTCGACCAGCGGGACCCGCGGCACCAGAACCTGTTCGCGAACCTCGACGCGCACCTGACGGCCGTGGCGAACGGGCGCCCGCCGCAGTCGCCGGAGCGTTACGCGGCAGAAGCGGCCCGGCTCGCTCTTGTGCGTGGCCGGTCGTGGTACCTGAACATCTTCGACGAGCTCGCCAAGCAGGCGACGAACGAACGCTCGCCGATCCCGTTCGGGCCCGTCGAGACGATGTGGTGCGCGCAGCTTGGGATGGAGTTCCCCGAGTGGGCCGTGCGCTACGACGCGACGCGCGACACGACGAGGGTCTCGGCGGCCGAGCGGGCAGTCGAACGGATGGCTGAGCTGTTCTCGGCGCAGGCGACTGCCGCACCAGCAGCGGCGCCGACGCCGCAGGCGTTGCTCGATCGCATGGAGCAGATCGCGGCCGAGAACGCCGAGCTGCGCGCGATGCTCCAGGCGCAGCAGCCGGGGGTCACGCCGGAGGCTCCGGCCGCGACGACCGAGGCGGCTACGAAGACGGAGGACGCGCCGGCGGCAGGACAGCCGGCGACGAATCGGAAGCGGAACTAAGCGGGAAAGTGAGGGGGGGCGCCGTGTCGACGCGCTACCAGGACAGCTACCAGAAGACGCTGGCACTGCTCGGGCATCCGGATACCGACTATCCGTCGCTCGAGCTGTGCCACGAATGGGCGCTGACCGTCGTCGACACCCTCGCGAAAGAAATCACCCGCAGCGGCCGCGCGACGCTCGTCGATTCGTTCGAACTGACGGTCTCGTCGACCGAGACCGAGAAGTCGATCCCGCGCGATGACTTCGAAGCGCTGTTTCACGCGTACGACGCGACGACGAACCGTCCGATCGACGTCATCAACACGGCCGATGCGGAACGGTGGGGCGTCGCGGGGCTTCCGACCGGAGGCGGCGGGACGATCGCGGCGCTCGGGTGGCGCGGGTCGGGCGACGACAAGCGGCTCGTCATCTACCCGCCGGGCGCGAGCGGCACGTTGAAGGTCTACTATCTGAAGTCGATCGATCATCAGGCCGGGCCCGGAGCGACGATCCAGCTGCTCGATGGGTTCGACACCGTGCTAGTGCCGGCCGGGGTGGCGCTCTATGGGATGGCGTTCTGGACGTGGAAGCACTGGAGCGAGGAGCGCCAGGAGGCGACGCGTTCGCGACTGCAGGACGTGCGCAACCCGATGAGCCTGACGCGAGTGTTCGAGGAGCAGAAGAAGCTGTTCCTCGAGCGAATCTACAACCCGTTCACGGTGCACGCGAGCAACCGGCCGACGAGCCCGCACGCGAGGCATCAGATCATGCGGAGTCGCAATCCTTGGGGGTGAAACGTGGGCGTCAGAATCGACGTGGCAGTACCGCAGTGGATGGTGGACGCGCTGGCTTCGGATCCGGAGGCGGATCTGTGGGTGGCGTTTGCGCCGCAGCCGGAGATGTTCAGCCGGGCCGTGAAGGTGAGCGATGCCGGCGTGGAGTACGCGGGTGGCGGCGGCATGACGTGCGCGCAGCCGATCGGCGACATCGTCGCGTACCGCATCGGCCCCGATGGCGAGACCGTCGGCGTGCGTGGCGTGACGGTCGAGCTCGTGGGTGAGACGGTGGGGGTGGAGGCGCCGGCGGTGGTGTCGAAGGCCGCCGGCAACTCGACGAGCTTTGTGTACAGCCTCACCGGCTCGACGTCGGGGGTGGAGGCGCCGGCGGTGGTGTCGAAGGCCGCCGGCAACTCGACGAGCTTTGTGTACAGCCTCACCGGCTCGACGTCGGGGTTTGGGAACTTCGTCGGGTACAACCGGCCCGCCGGCAACTCGACGAGCTTTGTGTACAGCCTCACCGGCTCGACGTCGGGGTTTGGGAACTTCGTCGGGTACAACCGGCCCGCCGACAGCGTCGACGACGACGAGCAGTAAGGACACCGACCGATGCTCTTCGCCACGTTCGTCAATACCGTGATCGACCACACACTCGTGGTCGATACCGCTATTGCCGTCTCGGCCTCATCATCGGTCTCGGATCCGAAGTCGCACCTCAGTTACGTTGAGGAGATGTGCCGCTCCGGAATTGCGGCGGCCGTCAAGGCGCTCGCGAAACTGCCCGACAAGTCGATGCTGTTCTTGCTGACCCGCCAGTCGAAGGGGTTGGCTGTCAACGCGGACGGCTACTACACATTGGGATCCGGTAACCTGCTGAGTGACTCGACGTACGACGCCCAGGAGATCGCCGCGAGCGGCACCGATGCCCTGATCGACGGCGCCATCATCGTCGTCGAGGTCACGTTCGCGACAGCAGCGGCAGCCGCCGCTCCGCCTGGTCCGTCCAACCCGTTTCCAGCCGGTACGGTGTGGAAATACGCCGAGCCGGACAGCGCCGCTGCGATCCGTCGCCGTCGTGCTCTCGAGTCCAGGCACGATGTGCCGCTCCATTCCTACGAGGTGGTGGCCCGACAGGTGTACTCGACCGGTACCGGCATCCGCGTGACCTACTTTCCGGCCAATTTCGGTTCGGTCGCGACCGACCAGATACCGTCGGAACTGCACTTCCTCTGTATGGCGGCCGCCCTCTCGATGCTGTACGGGCAGAAAGGCGGTTCGTCGGGAATTCAGGCTGCGGCCTACTACAAGAGTTGGATGTTCGACTACCTGGCGCTGCTGGCGAGCGGCAACGTCGAGATGCAACCGCTGCCGCCATACGCGGGCAGTTGATGACCACCTAGGGAGCTGACTTCACAAATTGAGGTACCTGAATTATGAGCGTAAAAAGATTTCCGGCCGACACTGATCTGCCGTTCAACAAGACGCTGTACGCGACTGCCTCCACGGACGTGGTCTCTGACGCGGACGTCAATGCCACGATCACAACCGATGGCATCGCCGTGGATCTCAACACGGGCGATCTGGCGGTGCTCGCCGATCGTTGTCAACTGAAGGTCTACAACGGCAGCAAGTGGCGCGACGTCGACGGCGGCCTTCAGGGCCAGCATACCGTCGCCGACAACGTCGCCAAGGCGCTGTTCACCGTCGACGTCTCGACGACGCTGACCGCGATCGGCGGGATTCTGGAGTACGTGGCCGTCATCCACAACGGCACGGCGGTCCAGCTCGAGGTTGGGTCCGTGCCGTTCGGAGCCCTCAACGAGGCTGGGACGGTCACTGCGGTCATCAAGGCGGCAGCGACCGACGTCGCCGCGGACGTCGCGGGTGGCACGAATGTCGTTGCGTTCTCGGCGTCGGTGGCGTCGACCGTCGCGACATTCGCGATCACTTGCAATACATCGCTGACGATCACGGCCGCGCACGTGAAGTGGCGGGTCCGTCCGATTGGCGGGGCCGGCAGTTCGGCGACGTACGCAATGGCTGCCGCCTAAGGGCGGCACGAGTCTGGAAGGCCGCGGCGACTAGCGTCGCGGCCGAAGGTGACCTGAACCGATGCCGGCAACCCGCTCAGAACTGATCGCCCGTGCGCAGTTGCTGTTGCCTCCGCGTCGCGCCGAGTCGACGATCCCGGCTCGGTCCGACGACCTCGAAGAGCATCTGTTGCGGGCGCTCTACGGGTTGGCCCTGCGTGCCAAGACCGACGACGAGGTGCGCCGGCAAATGACGAAGACGGCATCGTTCACGCTCGACGCCGACTCGACGATCGTCACGACAAACGCGGCGTTCGAAGACATCCTGCCCGAGGCGTGGGACGGTGCCGAACTGTACGTCACCGGGTTCACCGCGCCAGCGAGCTACTGCCGCGACTACCGTACGTTTTCGCTTGGGACGCCTCGGGCTGGGATCGCCCGGTGGTTCGTCGGCGAGGGCCGGCTGCAGGTGCGCGGCGCGAACTCGTCGTTGACGGCGTCGAAGGCGTGCACGCTGCGCGACGCCATCTTCGTGCCGACGGTCAGCGAAGCGACGCCGGCCTCGAACACTCTGCCCGTCGACCTCGAGGACGACATCGTCGGGATGATCGTGGCTGCGCAACTCGAGAAGCTCGCGGCCGCCGGAGCACAGGGCTGATGGGACGCGCGGCGGTCCACACTGCTCTCGGCCGGCTCGACGAGGAGGGCAATTTCCAGCGTGCCGAGGTGCCGCGAGAAGAGATCGACGAGGCGCGTGAGAAGGCCGCGAAGGCGATCGCGCCGCTGGGGCATCGCGCGTTCGGGGATCTGCGGCCGGCCGAGGCCGAGGCGGTCAACGCCGCCTACCTCGAGCCGTTCGTGCGCGGCAAACTCGAGCAGTTGGCGCTTGCCGAGGATCCGGACCTCGACGTGGTCGACGCGTACCTCGACGAACTCGCGAGGCTGCTGACAGTGCAGGGGCGGTTTGGCGAGGCGGCCGAACTGCATCCCCGTGGTGAGAGCTTCGCGAAGGCGGCGCACCGGCCCGACAATGGGGACGGCGCGTTCTGCGCTTGCGCGTCGGAGTGCGTTGCGGATTCGGCTGGAACGCAACTGCGTCAGTTGTTGTTCGAACGCGATGAGCAACTGTCCGAGGTGCACGGGGGCATCGTCTACCGCTGGCGGTGCAAGTGCTGCGGCGATCAGAACATCTCGCCGGAGCCTCCGCCGCAGGACGCGTGGTTCTACGAGCGGGTGGCATTCCACGGGCGGGCCGAGCTCGCCGATAACCAGGTGCTGCGCTAGCAGCTACGGAGAGCGCCGCAGGATAACCAATGCAGGACGGGGCGCACATCGAGCTCACGGGGGCCATGGGCTTCTACGCGAAGCCGAATCCGAAAGCGTCGCTGAACGCGATCGCCGACGGCTCGAAGAACGTGTGCCTCGGCGCCGAAGGGTCGCTCGAAACCGTGCCCGACGTCGGGTCGGTCGAGCTGACGCAGGCCGTGAATGCGGGGTCGAATGGCCGCCGCGCGTATCTGCACGGAGGGAAGCGGGCGTTCGCGTCGTCGCCCGGCAACTCGACGGAAACGCGCGGCGGCCTCGCGGCCTTCGTCGGCGGATTGGGCGGGAACGTGCGATGGGAAGGTGCGGGGCCGTTCTCATATCTCTCCAACTACATCATCTCGATCACGAACGGCTCAGCCGACGCGCCGCTCGGACTGCCGGTGCCACCGGCGCTCACGGCTTCGGGATCTAACCCGCCTCCGGCGGGCAGTTACTACATCTCTGCCGGCGGGAACATCAAAAAAAGCGTCGCGCTCAAGATCTCGCTTTACCGTCGCGAAACGAATTCGGAGTCATGGCTGTCGCAGGGCACCGGCCCGATCGTCGTCGCGGGCAGCGGCGCGCAGCTCGTCGTCACCGCGCCGGCCGTGCCCATCGCCTACGACGTCGGGACATTCTTCATCCGGTTCTATGCGACGCCACAGGGATTCGGCGCTTCGCCGCTCGCGCAGTTCTACCGGGTCGCCGAGATCGCGCCAAGCGCGACGACGACGCTCAACTTCACGGACGCCGACCTCGGGGCGCTTGCGCCCTACACGGCCGACGCCACGACCGGGTGGACGGACCCGACCTTGAACCCGGGAAAGTACGGAATGCCGCCGGCGGCGACGTGGGTTGCGGCGACCGGTGCGCACTTGCTCGCGATCGGGTGCTACGACCCGCCGACCGGTCACCTGTTCCATCCGTCGGTGGCGTTCTCGATCGATACGTTCGATCCGACGACGGTTGGCGTGGCGAATCCGACCGACCCGTTCCTCGACGTGCTCGAGAACGCGAACGACGGGTACATCCTCGGTTGTCACAAGAACGCGATCGGCGCGTTCGTGCAGACCGGCGCGGCCGACTATCCGGTAATATACCGGAACGTCTTCCGCGGCATCGGCGTGCTGTCGAAAAACCAGATCTGCACGATGAGCGGCGAGATCGTGTTGTGGGCGACAGGACGTGGGCTGATGCGCTCGGGTGCAGGCGACCAGCCCGACACGACGTGGACGTTTCCAGTGCGCGCGTTCCTGTCCGGATTTAGCTCGGCGCCGTTCGTCGGCTATGACCCGGCGACCGATCGCATCGTCGTCATCGGGAATCACACCGATCCGTTCAACGGCGCGGGCAGTTCGTGGGTGAAGATCGCGTACGAACGAGGCCTGCCGGGTGACGTGTGGACCTCGCCGGACGAGATCTCGGGCTTCACGCCGGTCGCCGTCGAGACCTGGGACAACAACCTCTACCTCGTGAACTCGTCGGGGCAGTGGCGAAAGGCGTACGGCGGTTCGAGTTCGCGGTCGACGATCGCGCAGTACGCACCGCAGACGGCCGGTGCGCCGGCACACCGGAAGACCGTGACAGAATTCGAGGTGTCGGCATCGGCAACGCCCGACGTGGCGATCACCCACGGTCGGTCGAACACCTCGGGCCGGTCGCATTCGGCGGTGTCGCTCGAGGACGGATCGAGCGGCTGGCGGAATACGCTGCTTAACAACAAGCGGTACGTGAGCGCGAAGGTGACGCTGTCTTCGGGCGGCACAATCGACGGCGTGGCACTGCGCGTCGGCATCGACGACGGGGCACTCTGATGGTCAAGCGGCCGTCCATCCTCGACGGCGCGACCCGCGCCGACGAACGGTTGGGCTATCAGCTCAACGCGATAAAGAAGCAACTGGCGCAGTCGCAGGCAGGAACTAGCCGGAGCGGCACGACGTCCTATCCCATCCCTTACTTCGGCCCGGCTTCGACTACTTATTGGAGACCCGACAACGCCACGACGTCGAGCGTGACGCTGCCGGACGGGTCGAGTCAGACCGTCGACGACTACAACAAGGGGACCGACGAAGATAATGAAGACGGCGCCGCCGTCGTCTCCTGGTGGTTGATACCGAGCGATTGCGCTGTGCTGCGCGTCAACGCCCGCTACGTCAAGAAGAACGGCCAGTACGGGCGAGTGATCCCGTTCGAGTTCGGGGATATCGACGACGAGGAACGGGCGAGCGGCTTTTGCGAACGGACACTTCGTGGGTTGAGACCGAAGCGCGTACTCGACATCGTTCGAGCCGTCTCGCTCAATGATGCTGGCGTGAAGACGACGAATCCGGTGAGCCCGTACAAGGCGCCGCGTGTAGTGCCGCAACTCGCTGGCGGCGTTACACGCGATTCGTCGATGCTGGCGTGGCCGAACCCGAGCGATCCGACGGCGATCGGGTATCCGCCGTATGGCACGTCGCCGCACTATCCGCAGTACGTCGAGCAACCCCTGCCGGCAACGCAGGGGGAGGCTTTGGCGCGGATCGACCTCCGCAACTACGCCCCTCTCAATGTCCGGATTACTTCCGTCGGGTCTGCCGACAAGGATCGTGACGGGACGTACTGGCCGGTTACGGTGACGTTTACGCCGGGGCAGGTAGACAGAATCGTACTACGGGGATTCCGGGTCGGCAGGAAGACGCCCGAAGACTACACGAAGTACGGCAAGCAATACCGCAGATGGCCATTCGAACTGTCGGCGACGGATCGAGACGCCGGCACGGCGGTGCTGAGGGCTGGGCCGTTCAGCCGGCGCCAGGCCAAGCACGCGTGGCACATCGTCCGGATCCACGCGCGGGACTACAAGGACGACATCCAGTCGAAGACGCTCAACGAGCGCTACCCGACATTGCTGGCAGATTGTGCCGGGCCTGACGATATCGGACTGGCGTTTGCCGCGTCGCCATCAACGGATCTCGATTCCTCCTACCACAAGGCGAAGTCGAACTCGGAAGTCAGCAGCGGACGGGTTCCTGGTGCGGCTGCCGACGGATCGGTGACGGCCGATGCTGACGATGTCAGTGCCGGCCAAGCAACGAACTGGCAGAACGCGCAGACGTCGGACGGGTCATCGCCGTCGGACGGCGGGGCTGCCGGTAAGCGGCGCGTGCTTGCCGTCCTCGCGCCCGGAGAAGCAGTCGACGGGAAGCTAGCCAACTTCACCGTAACGACAGCTCCGGATTTGGCGACGGAGAAAGACAGCGATGCCTACGTCCGGTTTACGGCAGCCATTCAGACACCGAGCGGATCGGCATCGACCGCTGGCGACGCTAATGCGACGCAGGCGGTCTTCATCTTCCATCGGCAGGCCGACGCGGACAGCCGTCCCAACTACATCCGGAAGAGGGTAGACCTCAACCCAACCGATTCGGCGGCTGAGTTGACTTTCCATCGGAAGATCGGCCGCAAATTCAAGATGAAGAAGATGCGGTTGCGGAATGGTATTTCAAAAGTAGATACGACCCTTTCCGCGCAGACCGGCGGAGGTTTGACGTCAGGCGTTTTCGTAGCCGGAACGACCGGCGGGGCTTATGTGGACACGGACGCACACACCGGAATTGGGAGCGTCTCGCTGGCGGACGCCGACAGTGGGAACACCGAGTCGAACAAGGCCCACATCAAGTGCACGATCGTCAACAACGGCGTCGGCGGACTCGCGGTTATTCCGAAACGACTGCAGGTGTATGTGTCCAGGAAGGATGTGACGCTCGATCCGGGCTCCATCCCAGCCGATGATCCGACGTCGGGGGACTGGCGGCTCGAGAAGGAGTTGGCACTGGGCGATGAGCCTAACCTCGCGACTGTCGCGACGGTGACGCGGACGTTTTCGGTGAAGCTGAGAAGGAAGAAAGATCATTGGATCCGGGCACGACTATACGTGAAGGGGAGTTCGACCGCGACCGACAGTTCGTCCTTACAGTACGTTTCGGGGTCGAACCTGCCTAATGTCAACTATGGACATGGTCGCGGGAACTGGGTGCGCGGTGGCGGGTTCCTGTCGTCCAAAAAAGACGTGGACGGGGCGGGCGCAACCGACAAGCCGGGGCAGGACTGGGAGTTGTGGACGGCGCTAGACGGTACGGGCGCGGTAGACATCGACGATGATTCCGCCGACGCGATCTATTGGGATCAGGCGAACCGGCGCCTTGTCTGGAAGTACAATGCCGGCAGTCGGCGCTACATCGCCTGCAAAATGCCGAAAAACCTTCCGCCGGGAAAGCGGTTCGCCGTGACGATGCGACTGCGCTCGAATAGCTCGACGGCGGACAGTTCGACTTTCATCGCGCGGATATGCGCGAAGGGCGTGGGCTCGCTCACGACGCCGGGATTGCACCGCGGCGTGAATCTGAACGCGAACACCGGAGAGTACGTCTCGGCGAATTCGATTATTGATTTGCCAGCGTACTCCACGGGGACGCAGGGCCTGTACCTCGTCCTGGACGGCAACGGCAGTTCTGACGACCAGGACTTCCAGGTAACAGATATCGCGATGTTCCTCGGGAACCAACCGCTCCCGTGGGAGCCAGCGGGAGTCGAAGCGAACTGGAACAACGATGCGGCCACCGGCGTCACGTACACGGATGACGACGCCGGTGATTACGCGAATGCCGGCGGCGGTAACGAATCCTCCGCCGACGGCGACCTGGAGTGGGAGTAGACGATGAAACACGATCTGATCTGTTCGGCACGAAAGCGTCGAGCGGGGGCGCTCGAAAAGGAACTCCATGTAGTACTCGAGACGGTGCGCCGGGGCGAGGGCGACACGTATGCGCTCATGATGGAGGTGGCCGATCTGCGCGATGCGATCACAGCGACGCGCGACGAGACGGATGACTTCGCGTGCTTCACGTGCGGCGTCGACGTGGATCCGCAGGACGGAACGGCTGGCGGCGCGCACTTCAGACGCATGAGTCGGCACGACGGCACCGACAAGATCGTCGCGCGGAACAGTGCCGAGTTGAAGTTCTGCGCCACCTGCTACACGAAGCTGCACGAGGCGGTCGCCGGGCAGTCGGTCGAGGCCGAGCTCGGAGCGGTCAAGGCTCGACGGGCTGAAGCTGAGGCGAAGCGGGCGGAACGTCAGGGGTGACGCATTCCGCGGGTCACGCTGCGCGACCGACGACCATTACATCGACCGCTCCCCGGTCGCGGGCGCCCGTCAATAAACGGGACTGGAAGCGGCCCGGCCGTCGGGCGACGATTCCCGCGAACGATCGACGTCTCCGGAGGGCGCTCCCTTGGGCTACAGCTATTACGATCATTTCGGGGATTCGGGGCAGGGGCAGTTCTGGGACCAGTACAAGAACTGGCTCGACGAGAACGCGCCGAAGAAGGGCCGGTACTACAAGCAGATCATGCGCGATCCGGCCAACTCGTCGTTGGCCACGGCGTCGCTCGCGTCGACCGCTCGTGCGCAAAAACTCGCGGAACAGAATTACACCGTCGACCCGGAGATAGCCAAGAACGCGCCGGAAGTGCTCGCCGGGCAGATCAACAAGCAGAAGCAGGACATCGCCTCCGCCGGCAGCGCAGACTTCATGAACGCCCTCGCCGACACGCAGCGGTCGCTCTACGGCCTGAATCAGGCGCGCAAATTGGCGATCTACCAAGAACAGTCGGCTGCCCGTCGCGCGGAACTCGAGGAACGGGCGCGGCAGATGCAGGCGGTCCAGAAGCGGAACCCGTGGCTCAGCGCACTTGGCATGGCGTCGCCGTTCCTCGGCCTGATCCCGGGCGTTGGTCCGGTTCTTAGCGCTGCGGCTGGCGCAGCGAGTTCGGCGGGGTAACGTGGCCACCGAGATCACCGTCTCTGCGGGCTACATCCCGAACCTCGCACTGCCGGGCTACGCCCCGGCCGCCGGCGACACCGTGTCGTTGCTGTGGCAACTCGTCGACGACGGACTCGACGACGACGGCGTGCCGCGACTGCGAGGCACGGGGCCTACCGTCTCGTGCACCGTCTATGCGTGGGACGCCGTCGATAGCCGATTCGAAGACGCCGGCGGCGCGGCGATGCCTTCGTTCTCGCCGACTCTGTCGCAGTACGACGGGCCGTACGCGCTGTACATTCCGCAGTTCCAGATCGATCCGACGGCGGATTGGCTGCGGCCGCGCCCCGGTCGTTACAATGCGAAGTTCCGGACACCGGACGGCACCGAAACGCGCTGGGCGGACTGGCAGGACATCGTCGTGCCGATCGCGCCGAACCCGATCCGACTGATCGACATCTCGCTCTACTCGAAAGGCGGCGTCAGCGGCTGGGGATTCGTCGAAGCGTACACGAAGGAAGAGGTAAACGCGCTGATCGCCGCGGCGCTCAGTTCGTCGGTCGCGAACCCGATGACGGCCGTCGGCGACATCATCGTCGGCAGCACGGTCGTGCTCGGCCTCGCGACGCCCGCGCGTCTGGCGATCGGCGCGTCGTCGACGTGGCTTAAATCGAACGGCACGACGCCCGCCTGGGCCGCGCTCGCAAGCGGCGACGTCACGACGGCGCTCGGGTACACGCCCGAGAACGCAGCGAACAAGAACGCGGCTGGTGGGTACGCAGGATTGTCCGCAGGTTCGAAGATCACGGCCTCGCAGATTCAGGAAGTCATCGGCCTCGCGGACCTCTCGGACGTCGCCAGCGGCGCGGTGCCGACGTCTAATCATTTCCTCGTAGGGAACGGGACGGCGTGGTCGAACAGTGCGCTCGGCTCGTCGCACGTCACGACGGCGCTCGGGTACACGCCCGAGAACGCGGCGAACAAGAACGCGGCTGGTGGGTACGCAGGATTGTCCGCAGGTTCGAAGATCA
>ERZ761584.28-NODE-28-length-48229-cov-10.112343_pt1 | contig 48229 bp, 57 predicted proteins | sample MGYA00512168_ERZ761584 | MGnify/ENA primary metagenome ERZ761584 (study PRJEB28899, sample SAMN03785564) | bioreactor sludge metagenome | biome: EBPR Sludge; feature: EBPR Bioreactor; material: 0.22µm filtered reactor supernatant | place: Saint Lucia: Queensland...
TGGCGTGACCGAGCCCAATGATTTGGTGCGTCGCAAGCATGTTCGTTCTGTGATCTGTTTCGGCTTCTTAGTGCGGGCAGCGTGGGCTGTGCTTTGCCCGGCAACGATCGCAGCGGAGGCGAGTAGGAACTGGCGGCGGTCCATGGTGTGTCCTATCGGAATAGATCTTGAAGCATGTACCAGACGATCAGTCGATTAAGAAACCATAAGCAGCCGACAAGGGTCGTCGCTGTGATCACCACGCCTACCGCCCATTTTGCCAACCGCTTCCAGTTCATGACTGTCACCTCGTCTAGAGCCAGAGGCAGGAATCGAACCCACAACCACCTGTTTACAAAACAGGAGCTCTGCCGTTGAGCTACACTGGCGCTGAGTGCGTATCGGATTCACACCGATGGGTCTGGTCTACCGATAGGCATTCCCAGGACCGTTTTGAAGGTCTTATCTCCCAGGTACTTACTTTTCCCTCGCAGTTTCAGCCGCGCCCGCACTCAAATAGCGGACCCAGGAATCGAACCTGGAATCCTCGGGTTATGAGCCCGATAGAGGCCCAGCCTCTCCATCCGCTGTGTCTGGTAATTGTCGCCTAATTCGGCACTTCAGATCAACTCAGTCTTACGTGCAATATCGCATGGCGATAAAAAACCGTCGTCGCGGTTTGTGCCACGACGACGGTCGACCTGCATTTGGCGTCGATCAAACTAGTTGATCGAGACCACGGACGAACCGAACCGAAGGGCGCCTTCGGCCGGCTGTGTATCCAAAGCTGCCGGGCTGTTCGCAATGGCAGGCTTATTGAGGTCCAGGTACAGCTTCTGGTACGGTTCCTGATCGGAAACCTTACCGGCCATGCTTACCCAGCGATGCGTGAACGTCCACAACCCGTCCAGAGGAAGGTTGCGGTATTCGACGAACCGCTCGAGGTAAATCTTGGCGATGGTCGCCGGCAGCAACACCGTCCCGTTGGGACGCACTTGCCCAGGCTGACCGCCCTGTTCGTTGACCAGGGCCTTGATGAACGGAGCAGGAATCACCTCGAAGCGCTCCTGGCCAGGAGGCATGACTTCGAGGATGAAGCCGGCGTTGAACGAATCACCGCCCTTGTCATCCTTCACCGGAACGTCTGTGATCCGGTAGTCGATGACGGCTTCCAAAGAAACGGAATAACTCGGACCGGGCATTTGTCACCTCTCAGTAGCAAAACTTGTTTCAGAAAAGTCGTCAGTGAATCGAGGGAGAAGTCTTAGACCTCTTCGTCGACTCGGATGTTGAACTCGTCCGGCTGCGGCGGTGCGATCGTGTCGGTCAACGTAAACGACAGGACGCGCGGTTCGCTGCGGTTGTCGTTGTCATCAATGTCCACCAAGGACACTTCGACCGAGTCGCCTTGTTCGCCGGACAGACCGGAAAACTCGGCTTGATCGACTGCCAGTGAGAACACGGACGGATCGGCGGCACCAACCTTCACGGTCAGTTCTCGCGCCACAACGTCCGCAGCCTTCGGTGCCGGGATACCGACAACAGAAAACTTCAGCATGTCATCACACTCCAGTTCTGCGCGGATGTTGAACGTTCCGGGCATGCTTGGTCGGCGCAGTACAACCAGCAATTGCTCCAGTGCTGTAGCGATACGGGCCAGTTCCTTCGTTGTTGAGGGAAGTTCTGGCACGTCCACTACGAATCGAATCTCGAAGGCCATGTGTTAGTTCCTACGATGAGTGGCCTACGATGGTTACTTGTAAAGTGTACCAAGAAGCCGCTTATCGGACCACGGATTGCCAATCGCGACAAAGTGTCGCGAAAAGTGTCGCGATTCGATAAAAAAACACCGCGGTGTTACCCGCGGTGTTTTTCCCCTGCAACGGCGACGAGGCGTTGTGCTGCGTTACAGCGACGTCGACGAGCTGGTTGCTTCCCAGGTCGCGTCGGCCGCGTAAAGGATGTTGTTGTTCAGCTTCAACCGCTTGCTGCGAGCGTTGGTCGGGTCGTACAGGACGACATCCGGCGTCTGGCGCACGTCAAGCAAGTTGTTCTTCAACGCTGTCTCAATCGACTTCACGATGCGTTGGCAACGCGGCCCGCCGCCATAGCGACGAACAATGTCTACCAGCGTCCCGGGGAACGAGAGCGAAGCGCCAGCGGCGAGCTCTCGGCCGTGCGGAGGCAAGAAGGAAAACTTCTTCTTCACTCCGCTTGTGTTGATGATGGTCGTGTACAGACCTGTATTCGTTCCAGCCATAGTCGTTGGTTACCTCGGCTAGTTGCTGGCAGCAGCTTCAGCCGCTTTCAGGCTGAGAACCGCGCCATAGATTTCGGGGGACCGGGCACAAGCATAGGCCCAGTTGCGCCGCTCGATCTCAGCCGACTTTTCACGACTAGCAGCGCCGTGACCTTGCGCCTGGGCGTGCTTCTGCAGACGAGAATACGCTTCGACGAACGGATCAGACTGCGAGGCCGACTTGGTTTCAAGCTCGGGCACCGCATCAAGTTCAACAGCGGTTTGCAGCATAGCGGCCGCGCCTTCCTGCGTTTGAGGCTGGAAGCCGTATTCGGCCATTTTGCTGAAGAACCGCTCGACATACAGCTGATTGAGCGTGTCCTGGGCAGCCTCAACCGGAGGCAGTTCCAGCTTCGCTCGCTTTTCATCAGACATGTGACGAGACTCCATAAAAAAATATGCAAAGCGAGGGACATCGCTAGGGCTCGCGACACAGCGGCCGGAGCCCTAGCTTATCCGCTACGGCTAGGCCGTGTAGTCGTAGTGCGCCAGACCGCCCGGATGGGCCAGCGTCGCACCGCTGGTCAGGTAAGCGAAGAACTCAAGCATGTAGGCTTCGCGCCGAATGTACATGGTCGTGTCCTCGAGCAGGTAATGTTTGCCGATGAATTTCGGGTCGGCGAACATGTACTGGTGCATCTTGGGCACCAGCGTCTTCTTGATCGTGATGATCCAGCGGACGCCGGCAAAATCCTGCTCGCTCCAACCCTTCCGCATGATGTCTTCGGAGAAGGAGCCACCCATTTCGTCGAAACCCATCTTGCAGAGTTCCTTGATGGTGATGTGATTCACCAAGCAAGTATGGGTTTCCAGCGAGAACGGGGTTTCCGGCATCACCATCAGCGAGTCCCAGAGGGATTCGCGACCGATACCGCCACCACCCTGCTGGTACTGAACCGTACCAGAGTAGGGCAGCGTCGTGCCTGGGCCGACCAGCATCGAGTCGACGGCGCCAATGAACTTACGGTCGTGTTCGACCGCAATGTCCTTAATGGCGTTGTCGCTGAACACCTGCCGGACGTCCATGATCCACGTACGCAGTTCGTCGACGTCCTTCGTCGCCCGCGGAGTGAGGATGCGGGCGAGGTGAACGAGGTACCGACGACCACGCAGGTAGTAGTTCACAGGCAGACTGGCGAACGGCACCGAAATGGCGGCGGGTGAGTCCGATTCGAAATCGACCACCTTGACCGGCTTTTCCGTATCGACCTGACGATCGAGATCGTCGTTGGTGATGGTCAAAGGCGGCATGATCTTGTAGAAGAAACTATCTTCGCGCACTTTTAAGCGCGTGAAGTCATTGATCGCGTCAATGGCTTCCTTCTTCATGCCGGCGTCGTTCGAAGCCAACTTCTCGAACAACGTTTCGTTGAGGATTTTTGTTTCCTCTTGGCTAAGCGTTGCACAACTCATCGAATATTTCCTCCTGCGCTGTTATGCGCTGGTTTCGTGTGAAGGTTACCAAGTCGGCTCGCCGCGCCCGTCCATTCCGGGGTAGTGTCCCGGCCAGAAATACAGCTCGGCAACGCCGTGGGCGTTCTTGGCCGAGTTTGCATTGCGGCCGCGCGAGACACAGCCAACAGCCGCGATGGCAGGCCACTTCTTGCCACCGAGGTTCTGGTTGGTCAGAACACCGCATGTGGCCAGCGTGGTGCCGGTCGCCGCGTAGAGCAGTTCGTTCGGCAGATACGTCTGTGCCGAATCGAATTCAGTGGTCGCCAGCTCGTAGGCACCCTTCGCCACCATGGCGTTGATCTTGTTGGTGGGACCGGCAGCCGCCACGTAAGCACCGATCGTGGTGGCTGGGTCTCCACCGTCCAACGCGACGTCAGGGTCATCACTGTTCTGGAACAGCCACATCGGCATCTGCGTGCCGCTGACGCCGAACTCGAACTCGCCGTCGTCGCCGAGATGCACGCAGCGTCCAGCGAACGCCACGTTACCCGACACCGACGAAAGTTGCGTCGCGTCGAAGCCCGCTTGAAAATCAACAGCCGCCATGTGCGGCCAACCCTTGGGTGTTTCCAAGGTGTGCGCAGTCATTGCTCGCTTAGCCATCGTTCAACTCCTGGTTGAATATCAGTCAAATTGGTAGGTCGGCTACCGCTGCAGCGGAATACCCAACCCCGAGAACAGGGCAAGGTCCGATGCCGACGGAGGATCGTTCTCCCCACGGCGGTAACCGTCGAAATTGGCAGTCTTATCGCGGACAGGACCGCTGCTCTGCACTTCCTTGGCGGAAGCCGGGGCACCCAGTTCTGCAGACACGCGAGCACTGGCCTCTTTCGCCTGCTTGCGCAGGACGTGGACAACATTGTCCAAAATGTCGAGCGCGTCGGCGTGATTGGCCAGTTGGGCATGGGCACGCTTTTCTTCGCTCCGGTCAATCAAGCCTTCCGCAACCAACACGCTGACGACGCTGGCAACTTTGGCCAACGCCGCCTCGCGGTCTTTTGCGACAGTGTTTGCAAGCTTCGTAGCAAGGCAAAGAGCCTCACTCGCAGCTTCGACGTACTGTACGGTCTGTTCAGGAATATTCGACATTGAAAGCACCTGCTTTTTTGGAAAAAGGTTAGCGCCCGATGATTTCGCGGACGACGTTTTTCATGACGTCGATGCGGTCACGGGTCGCAGCCGCTTTGTTCGTCGGCTTCTGGGCAGGCTTCGCAGCAGCTTGCTTCTGCCGCGGCTGCTCTTTCGCCGACATGGCCGCTTTCAGCTGGGCAGAGGCTGCCTTACCGGCCAGCAACTGTTGCAGCTGCTCGAGAGGGATCCCCATTTCGGCCAACGCCGCAGCCAGCGCTGCCGCATCTCCGCCGCCAGCCGCAGCGGCCGGGTCACCGGCAGGAGGCATTCCACCGGCCGCGGGGTCCGCGGGAGGCATCGCTCCGCCGCCACCGGCGAGAGGATCGCCGCCGCCGGCCAACGGGTCACCGCCGCCAGCGAGAGGATCGGCCGGAGGGGCGCCAGCGCCACCGCCGCCGGCCATCGCGCCCATCGCATCGCCAGCACCCATCTGCTGACCACCGGCAAGCAACGCCATCAGCTCTTCTTCGCTGGGCGCTCCACCGGACGCGCTGGGAGGTGCACCGCCCGGCGCTCCAGCCCCTTCCGGGGTGGCGGCAGCTGCGGGATCCGAGCTACCGCCCTCGGTAGGGTTTCCGGCTTCCCCCGACTCTTCCTCTTTCTTCTTCGACTCTTCGTCATCGCAGTCTTCCGCAGCGGCCTTGAAGTAGCCCTGGTAGAACTGCGCAGCCTTCTCGGCGCGACGATCAGCCAACGCGAAGATGTCGGCAACAGTCTGCATGACCATCAGATCGGCAGCCTGCTTCTCGTTTTGCGACATGTCGATGCTGGTAAGAAGACCAGCGAGATCGTAGCCAGCGTCGGCCGCTTGCTTCTGCTCCGCGGTCTCCGCGGGCGCTTCCTCTTCGGCCTTCTTAGCCGCTGGCTTGGCAGCGGGCTTCTTCTTCATGCCACCACCACAACCAGCCTCCTTGGCAGATGCTTCGGCTTCGACGGCGATGTCGGCCAGCAGCTTCGTGCCAAGGTCTTCGGCCTTCTTCGCCAGCTGATTGAGCTGCGAGACGGCTTCGGCGTACTTGTGTCCGTCGAGGCTTTCGTTGTCGGTACGTGCCGGATGCGACGACCCTGGGTCGTCCTTGCCGGACTTGAAGTCATCTTCCTGCGACGGGTTTTCACCGGTCGAGGTGACTTTGGTGCCGATGTTGTACTGCTTCGACTCCTGGCTCGACCCATCGACTCCAGGCTTCGTGTTTTCAACGCTCGGCGGTCCTTGGTCGGATTTCACGTCGGACGTGTTTTCAGACGCGCGGGAACCGGTCGTAGCTTCCGAGGTTCGATCATCGACCTTCGTGCTCGGATGCGTGCTGGCCCCCTGATAGCCGCCGGGCTCAGTCCGAGCCTCAGACGACTTCTCTCGTACTTCAATCTGACGCAGCAAGTCATCAATGACTGCGGTCAGATTTGCTTTTTTCTGAATGGACATAACCTGTAACTCCAGGTGTTCGGTGTACGAAGAACGTGGATGACTTTCCTCGTTAGTCTTACGCGTGCATCAGGAAACGTAATTATGCAGAACAACAAGCTCCGAGGTCAAATTAGTCAGTTGCTGTTGCTCACAGACGAAGGCGATTTTGTACAGCGCGTAGTGACGGGCCAGTTGCTCTGCTGCGCCCGCCACTTGCGCCGACTTTATCGTTTTGTCCGCCGAGTAAAACGTTGGCGAGGGTCTATGACGAATAGCCGATAACGAGCATCGCAGACTTACCGCCTGCGAGTCCAAGGAGTGTGTCGAAGCGAACTTTTGTGCCCACATCCGCTGCGCTGCAGAGGATTGTTTCTGCAACGTGCTAAATGGGTTGTTCTGGATCTCATACTCCAGGGTACCGCTAGATATCAGCCGGTTGAAAATGCCGGGAAGCATCCCGGCCGCCTGTTCAGCCACCGCGGCAGCTTTTTCACTACCTTGATGGCCAAGAATCAGCTGTGCGAAATCATCCAGGTTGAGCAAAACTTTCTGGCTCGTCGCGGCTGACAGGTATTCGGCTGCTTTCGAGTAACCGGTCTTCGGAAACTCAATGCTTGGCTGAATCTGTCGGTCAAACGCGCGAGCCAGATTTTTAACCCTCTGATCGTTCAGCTGGTTGGATAGTACATCCTCGAGCCCGGCCAATGCGTACGCCGTTTTGACATACGGACGAATTCGCTCGGGGACGTGTTCGATCAAAAGCGAAAGTGGAGCAACAATGCCCATGTCTTCCGCTAGTTCGGCACCGCCAAGGACGTAGCCACAAGAGGCGGCCTTCTGCAAGAAGTCGGCGGCGGCACCGAACGCAATCCTGTCGGCGTTTCGAAACACCGACGAGTTGTCGAAAAATACGGGATCAGGATTGTCTACGTGCTGGATGTGTCCGTCGTCGGCTACCTTGGTCAAACCTGTAGCACAGCCAAATAAACGGCAAGTCCCACCTTCCTCTGCACTCTTGCAGTAGTCCTTGCGAGTCTTGGCCTTGTTTCCGCACGCAGAACATACGTCGTGCGTTACGTGACACGACATGCTCGTCGGGATGTCCTCTCCCCGTTCGAGAAGATCCATCTCTTTGTCAGCAACAAGACCGTCGTTGGCCTTAGCTGCTTTCTCGTTGCCATTGAGGGCCTCGATAAGCTGAACCCGCTTCATCACAGGATTGAACCACGCCAGCTTGATCACACCGTAGCTGACTTTAGGATCCTTGTTCTTGTGATGGCGATAGTGCCGCCCGTACTTTCTGAAGGTGTCGGCACGTTTTTCGAGGATCTCAGAACGGAATCCATCACCATTGCGGTTAGGTCCGTAGGCGTCTGACGAGCCCATGGCGATGTCGTAAACAGGAACCTCGCCCTCTTTGAACTGAAGCTGCTGGGCCTTGTAGACGAACTCCTCGCCAGCCTCTTTGATCAGCTTCATCTTGTCGGCGCCGAAGATGCCTCTGCTGGAGAATTTCACCAGCGAGGCCATCTTCATGCAGTAGTCGTAGGAGTCGGACGGGATGATCTTTTCCATGACTACTGTGTCACCTGATGGGTTAGGTTCAACTTGTGACGGTCGGCAATGCTTTTGCGCGCACTAGAAGCAGCCATGTCGACAAGCAGCTGTAAAGCGGCATGCGCACCTATTCGACGAAGTCCGATCGGTGTATTCCGTGCTCGATCTAAAAGCCCTGCCGTAATCGTATCTTTTTTAGGTGATCCTCTCGATACGGCTTGTGCCAACGAGTCCAAGCTGATCGCAGGCCGTAGCAACGTAGGCGGAGTGGCCGGTGTGCCCGGGCCTGGGGTTCCCGGACGGAAGATTGGCCGCCCTTGCGAGTCGAGCAGACCGGTCGGTATCCGCGGAGTTGGTCCGGGACTCGCCGGGGAGCCTGGGAGAGTAATCGCCGGCCTACTCGTCCTGCGAGGACCGCTGCCAAACAAACGCTGCCACACCGAACCTTGCAGACGTTCGAGGTTCGCGATTCGACGTCGTAGAGCCGGCTGGAGTTCTTCAGAATTCGCGTGCATTGTCAACGGTGACTCTTTCGGTCCTGCCTGCAGTCCTTTTAAGGTTCGTTGCCAGATTGGATTCTCTGGGTTTGAAGGGTCACCCGTGTACTTGTGAAGAACCCTATCTAGCAGCTCTTTGGCCAACGGGCGCGTACCGAAGATCTTGAATGGCATCGACTCGTACAGCAGATGACCGCCGAACAACTTGGCACGATGGGACGATAGCCAGCTGTCGCCGGCTGCCCACTCATCCAGATTCTGTCTGGCGTTCATCAGCTCGTCGACAGACTTTACGTCTTGTTTCGGCGGAGACAGTCCGGGTACGTTGTCGAGTGCGTCGATAACAGCATTGTCGGTCTTTTCTGGAATCTTTCGTGGCGTCACCGTCGTCATCTCTTTCAGCTTGTCCAATAATGCCCTTGTCTGCGGCATCTGGTAAGCCAGCCCGAGACCGCCACCTGCTGCACCACCAGCAATAGCACCAGTAAGCGCGTCGCCGAGGACGTTTCTACGTTCTTTCGGACGGCCTAAGAACCCGCCGGCAGCGCCAATGCCCGCGCCTAGCGCGGCACCACCAATACCGCCAGCCTCCGCTGGGTTCTTTTTAGCGTACTCTAGTGCTGATGTACCAAGCGAAGAAATGGACTCAGGTATTCCCCAGCGCGCTTCTTTGTCGGATGCCGCCTTAACGCCCGGCAGGTAGCCTTTTGCCTTTTCAAGCAGCGACCCGATGTTGCCAGGAAGCGCCCGCCCGGAACGGATCCCCTGCAACAAACCTTTCCACATCAAATCTCGCCCAGTATCGGTTCCGGCAAAGAACGCTCCGGCCCCGCCCAGGCCGGCACCGGTCGCCGCCGCAAGCCCTCGCCCTGTTTTGTTCTTCTCTTTCGGATCACGGAACAGATCGTACAGACTGTGCCCGGCAAGCGCACCGAGACCAGCACCGCCCAACGCAACACCTGTAGTCTTCAAAGCGTTTCTAGCGGCCAGCAACGGCTTAGCCTTGCCGAGATAGTCGTTGGTTTGCGTGACGTACCCGGCTCCTGGTGACTCGGTAGTCTGACGAAAAGCCTTTTCGGCTTCAGGCAAGCTGGCGTGAAACGATTCCATCAACTTAAGCTGGTCTGCGTTGGACATAATCTCCGGATTCAACTCCATCGGATGAACGCCACCTGCGTTAAGCCGGATGAAGTCTTCCAGTTTCTTTCCCATCCACTCCGGATACGACTGGTTACCGCCTCCTTGCAGTTCGGCCGGGACAGGCACGTTCTGCAAGCGAGCCTTCAGCTGATGGAAGTACGCCGGAACGGGTCCCTGGGAGAATGAATTGTAGTGCGGAAGGCCGCTAACGCCTTTCACTGCGTCTTCAGTAAGTTCGGTACCCTTTCCGACACCCAACGCGTCCAGTAGCTCCGGTTTGCTTCTTACCCACGTCATAAGCCGGCCGACAGGGATGCCGAACGGGCGCAACTGTGCTGCAGGGCTTAGCGTCGCCTGATAGTGCGTCAGCCCGGTTTGATTAGGCGGCAACTGCGTCGGATCACTGTAGCCTGCCGGTCGGTTGTTCTTTATCGCATCCTGTAGCGCCTTCGTCTGGGTGTCAGACGCGATGCCTTTTGCCAACAGGTAGCTACCGGCACCTGCGCCCAATAATCCGGCGCCTGCACGAGACACTGTCGGAATCGGAGGTTCGTTTTTCTTCCTTCGTGGACCCAGTAAAGATGCGGCCTTCGGCTCGATAACACCATCTCCACTGTCTTCCGGTAGGTACTTACTCAGCAACTGATGCGTACCGACGGCAGCGGGTACTCCTGCCAACAGTGCACCGGCAGCAAACCCTGGAAGACCGTAATGGTAGCCTCCGACCGCACCACCCAGCAGACCGGCCGCGGCAGCTGGCGCCACCGCACCGGCCGTTGCGTGAGAGTTTCGCAACACAGGGTCATAATCGCCGCCGCTCCATGTCGGCAACCCGTCCGCAGACAATGCGTATCCCGTGGCACCTCCGGCCAACGCACCGGTAGCGCTTCCGATCGTAGCGCCTAGTCCCGCATTTCGAAGCGCATCGCGAAGGTAAGCCATCGAGCCTTCCTGCGAGGCGGGTAGGTAGGCGGACAACAAGCCTCCGGCCAGTCCGCCAGCAAGCATGCCGCCAGCAGCACCAAGGCCGGTACCTACGCCTCGCTTAGACCCGCGAGCGTAGCCTTCTAGCCTATGCTTATCTGGCGCGCCGATAGCGCCTAGCAATCCGCCGATAACCGGCGTGACGACGGCAGATTTGACCCTGGACACGGCCACGTTGTGCTGCACTTCTCGGACCATGCGACCGCGTACTGCACTTTTGGCCAATAGCTCGGCGGCCTTCTCCAAGTCAAACACTGACGCCTCCTTTTTCTCGTTCTTCGGTGCGCTACGCAGCTTGTTCAACAAGGCCAGAGTTCCGAATGTCGCACCACCGCTTAGCAACGCAGTGCCGGCTAGTGGCAACAAACGCCGCGTCCAACTGTATTTGCCAGCGTCAGGCATAGGCGGAACCGTTGGAGAAACGGCATAGTCGGCAGGTGCAGAAGCATTTGTGCCGATTTGCACTATATCGCGTAGCGCCCGCTCGCCGGCGTTATGCAGCGTGTCGTACAGCTGCGAAATGCTGGTTTCCACCATCTTCTTGGCGGACTGCCGGGTAACGGTTGGCGTAGTACGGTCGAACAACATATCGTCCAACCCGGCGCGAGATACGTACCCGCCGCTGGCGTCAGGCATGCCAGGAAAATTGCCGCCAGCTGCTTTAGTCTGATCGGTCACAACCAGTCTCCCTATTTTCCTGACGGCGTCGCTGTGTTCGCGTTCGGCTTCGACATTTCGCGTAGCGACTTTTCAACATTCGTCATTTCGGCCGCTTCGAACGGTTCCATGCTGCCCTGCGTCAGTCTCTTTCGCAGCCACGGCCTCGCTAACACGATCTGTGACGATGCGCTCGGGCTCAGCTGTGCAAACTCGTTGTAGGCCGTCATGACCTCATCTGGGTTGTATCCGGAGATGATTGGGTCGTTTTGTAACAGGTTGCTCAGCATGGCCTGTACGTGGATCTTGCGTAGCTCCAACTCGTGCTCCGGGTTGGCCAGCCGCTGGGCCAGTTGCTGCGGCGATGGCGGTTTCAGCACGCGGTCGTAAACGGCAGTAGCCATAAGCGGGTTCACCACGCTCATGACGTTACTTTTTTTTAGCAGAGCGTCCATTCGCGCCGAATACGTTTCGGCAGCTTTGATGTAGGCTGCTTTCGTCTGGATTGCCTTTTTCCCGAACTCGAGACAGTCGACTGCGAGCTTGTGCACGCCTTTTGAGTAGTCGGCATATCCGATCGGAGCAGCAGCACTGATCTTCACGCGCGGGTGTCGCGCAGTGATGTAATCGATCAGTTTTGCACCAGCAGACTCGTAGGTCGTTTTCAGATCGTAGGCCAGTTTTGCCAGGTCCTTCTCGGACAAGCGCATGGCCGCATCGCTGAACTCGCCCAGCTTGGCCAGCAGGTTGTTCTGCGCACTCACGTAAGCGAATCGTGCATCCTCCAGAACGCGCTCTTGCGCCCGCTTCTCTCGATAGAAGCTGGCGGCATCTACTGGCTTCTCCTCTGCCTTGACCGAAGCTGCCTTTTCCAGCACCGGCGACGAGGCCACTTTCGGACCCAAAGGCTTCGAGGACTTCGGAGGCTTCGAGTAGACAGGATCTACCTGTCCTCGCTTCTCTTCGGCCGGCAATAGGACGCGGCTGGGCCAGATTGCTTCGGCGACTTTGACCGGATCAGCAATAGGGAAGTCTGCGAACTTCTCCAATGCCGACGAGCTTTGCTGCCGCTGGAAGTTCGTAGCGCCTGTGTTGTAACCCGTGCACAGCAAGTCCACGAAGTTACGGTTGAACTGCCGCTCCGACGCTACCTTTACCGCAGCAGACACTGGGTCTTTGCCGCTGTTGACCAAGTCGACTACATCCTGAATTGCCGTCAGCAATTCGCGCTCAGCCGACTTACTTAGGGTTTTGCTCATTTGCTTTTTCTCGTTTGCGAGGGGGCGGCAATTTACGCGAGGCAAAAACGCTGACATCAACCGGCGATTCTCCGGAACCAATCCGCATCGCCTCGTCAGCTCGAAGCTCTGCAGCGTGACCTTGGTACGGCTGCAGCGGGGACTCCTTCAAAAGCTGTTTCTTCATCGTACCAGTTGCCCACGGAATGATCCCCATCATCGCGCCTACAGCCTCTTCGATGGGCGTCTCCTTGGTCCGATACTCGTTCGCTCGATTCGCAATCTCCGTCAGTCGCAAGTAGGCATCGGTCATGGGTGCGATATCAAACGTTGTCGGAGACATGTTGGTCATGATCTCGGCTACGTTACGTCGCAGTGCGGTCTCGATGATGCCGTTCAAGTACTGGTTGAGTTCTTCCGCCTTGTGGATACGTAACGTCTCGTCGTGGCCAAGCATGACGGCTCTCAAGACAATCGGCCCACCGAAGTAGCCGAAATACTTAGCCATCAACTCGCGGTCAGCGCGGTTGACTCCGCTTGCTACGACCGGTCCGATTACCCGACGTGCGATGTAGTTCTTGTTGTCCAACCGATCAGACACATGAAAAAACATCTGCTCGTAGGCTTGGGCTTCCTCCAGCGTTATGTATGCTTCTTTTGCCACTGCCTCCATTGGTTCTCGGGCCAACACGTAGGCTTCGATGACATGCTTGGAGCTGTTTTTAGAATCATCCAGAAACAGCTCGAAGGCCCGTAGCGCTGGTCCAAACTTCCTAAGCAGGCTAAGACGTCGTTTGGTAATCAAGTCCATGGACTCGACGCGACGATCACCGCCTAGAAAGTTCGGATCTCGAATTCCGTACCACTCGCAGAGCATGTCGAACAGCTTTACCGTCTCCTTGTCGTCGCGTCCTGGCTTCACCATACGACGGCGTGACGCTTTGTAAATGCGGTACAGCTGATCGGCCCGATTGTACCTCCAGCGCGGTGAACGATGCGGATCAGAAAGTTCGTATTCCCTTAGTTCGGCCCAGGAGCAGTTAGGCATAAACGACTTCCGTGGTGTTAACCGACGTCTGATTCGCCGGCGATGGACAAGTAGTAAGTGCCTGTAGCGCTGAATTTCAGGTACAGATACGTGTTCCTACGACAGCTCACCTTGGTCAGGACATCCTGATTCTCGAAGTAACGAACGTCCGTAGGCACGGCAGCGGTCGGCCAGCGGATAGTTGCTGTTCCGGACAACTGAGGAACAACTTCGTAGATAGGAAACGACGCAGACGGCACTGTTCGCGTCGCTGTACCTGCCGCACGCACGTTGGAGACGAAGTTTTGATCGGTAACGACGGTGAACTCGTTAACGATCGACTCGACGGTGTGCGCCGTGTTGTAGCCTCCAACGCCTGAACTAGCGACAGTCAGAGTGTCACCGACTTTGGCCAAATGCTCGCTGGCCAACTCGATCTTCGCCTTGTTGTTGCCATCGTTCGTGATGTTCACGATGTTGATGGCCGCTTGCGCAAAGGCGCGGTTGTAGACGTCCACCGTAAACGACCCACCGCCGACCTTCACCACGTTGATCTTGTTGATACTGCCACGTGGGAAGATCGACAAAGGGACGTAGACATTGGCGTCGGCGACTACGATCCGCTTCGTGATTTCTTGAATCTGGCTCATTGCTTACTCGGCTGAGGAATTGATGTCTGGCGATCCGAACTGACCGGTGATGTCCAACGTGTCGACGGTCTTCTGCTTCAAGAACAAGACGAGGTCGCCGACATCTTCAAACGAATTGCGCAAAGAGTCCTCGAGCTCGGGCAAGTCTTTCTTGCCGTAGCGCTCGGCAAACGACTTGTTGTGCCAGTAGAAGAACAGCAGCATTCGACCAAGGCGATCCAAAGCCTTGATCAGGTCAGGCAGGAACTTGTCGACCATGGACTCCTGCCGCACGGTCTTCAGCATCCCGCTCACGGCGCTGACGTCGAAGATTTCCTTCTGTCCTGACTGCGCGGCTTGCTGTGCTACCTGCATCGTCTGAGGATCTAGACCCTGCATCGGGTCGTAGATCTGGCGCGCATCCGCATCCTGCATCCCCGGCACGTTTACGTACTGCCCATCGTCGGCGTACTGCATCGGTACGTTACCGAAAGACGGATCGATCGACAGATTCGGATCTGCCGGAAACGGAGACGACATCGGGCCTTCGACGGCGTCGTACGGGCCTAGGAGCCCGGGCGCCGCGTATTTCACCAACCAACGCTTAGCAGACCGCTCTGACGACTTGATAAGCTTCTTGGCGATCTTTTCGCGCATGCCATGCTTAACGACAAGGTCTAACAACGCCGCCATCTTGCTCATGCGTGTATTGTTGATGACCGCCTCGTTCCCGTCCGACCAGATTTTCAGCTCGTGCAGCTCACCACTGGCCTGCTTGTTGATCAGCTGGAGCTGGACGTCGGCCATGTCTCCCGGAGACAACCGCGGAGCGTCGTACTCGGAGTCACGGAAGTACGAACAGTCGCACTCTTCGCGAGTCTTTCGGCACTTTGCGCACGTAGGTACATCCCGGATTTTCACCAACTTCGCGGTGTCTGGGACGTAAAGATGCTCTCCGACACGTCGAAATTCGGATCCTGGCCGCGATCCAAATACGACGAATCGTGATTCTGTGCTCGCGACAGAGACAGGTCGGTAAGACGAGTATCCGTACGGGACGTAGTCGTCGAACCGCACTTCATACACACCATCACCGACGTCCGCACGCACTTCAAACGGGTACGTACCTGTGCCCTTCTGCGTCAGCAAGATATATCGCGCGTCTACCTGGGGAGACTCACTGTCTGACTGACTGGATAGCCACTTCTGGAACTCTGACTCAGCAGTACTGGCTGCTTGATCGTCTTGCTTGATAAAGATACGACGCAGATCGGTGTTGACGTGCCGCTTTCCCGAATCCAGGTCGACAAGCGCCGTTCCGATACGGGAACTACCGCCGAGCGGATTGACGATGACAAGACAACGGCCGAACACGCCGGGCTTCAGCAGCACGTCGAAGATGCCGGTCTCATCCGGGTTGACCAGCGTCATCGGGATCTGCGTGTTGTAGACACTCGACACCTCGTCGCCTGAACGGTGGTCGCGGATCAGATAGCCGTCGCGAAGCAGCTTCTCCTTCTCGCTTTCGTTCATGGTCGGCAAGTTCTCAGTCACTACCTGCTCGGTGATGACTTCGACCTTCTTGAACGTGTCGGCGACGGCCTGCTTCAAGACGCTACCATTGCATATTTTTTTATTGGATTGCGCCGCCTTCCGATAGCTAAAAATAGGCGACGGCGCGTTGGTGCACTCGTCCCGCAACCGCAGTAACGCCGACTTGATTGTCGACGTTACATCGTAGAACGTCGCAAAAGCGTTGTGCATCACCGGACATGTCTTCTGCCATCCGGCAGCCGCTTTGGCGAAACGCAAGTCCGTACCGATAAACTTGCCGAAGTCCAACGCCTCATTCAGTCCCTGATAGCGCTGCGACGGGTTCTCAGTCGCCCACTTTGCAATGTGAGGAAAGACACCGGCCTCTTTCGACCACTGCTTCACTGGAGGCGAGAAGCTTCCAAACTTGCTATGCGAAGGCGTGTGCCGCATGCTCTCCATGTCGGGCGCCTGGATGCCGAGCTGCTGCTGCGTCTCTGGTACGCCTTCGCCAAGCACGCTTGGCTTGCGATTGATAATGTAGTTGACCCAGTTCTCTTTGAGCGGAACGAAAAGGTCCTTGTCCTTGAGGTACAGCAGCTCATGGCCCTTCATGTCGCCGTTCAAAAAGAACACAGGCATCAACAGCCACTGCTTGCCGTGCTTAGCGCCGAACACGCCGACAGCACGACTGTTGTCATCACTACGCTCGACCAGCTGAAATCCGACAAGGTAGTCCAGCAGTACTGGTGCCTTGTCTTGCAGGTAGGTGTAGGCGATGCTGGCAAACGACTGCTCGAAACTGTTAGACGGATCTCCTCCGAGCGAGGACATCTTAATCAGTTTCGACGGGTCGAAACTCCGGCAAATCTGCCGTAGTTCTTTGGCTGCCTTGGCCATCAATTGCGTCCCGTCAGGTAGACGAGCCGACGGCTGCTTCCGGGTAACGACCATGTGTTAACTCACGCCCTGGCTAGGTAGTAATGGAGAGTGTTGAATAAGATTCTACTGCAATGCGTAACCGTATGTCACGATTACCACATGCCAAACTCGCCGCCCTGCGACGTCGTTTTGATCGGCGGTTTGAAGCCCTTGAACGTGGGCGGAACCGGTTGTTTACGCATGGCGTGATCGCGCATCGCCTCTTGTGTAAAGCGAAACGCGGTACTTGGTACTGTCGTCGCTGTGTTAATCGTCGAACGAATCGGAGTCGTATGCGCGTTGAGCGAAGCACCCGCGTACTGCAACGGCCCCCACATCTTTCCTCGATATCCAAACATGTTGTCACCGGGATTTCCGACCGACGTGTACTGATCCCACGTCTCTTTCGGCATCACACCATAGCCCGGCTGCATCCCGAAGTAACCTTGAAACGGCCGCAACGGTGTCGGTACCGCGTCAATGTAGTCGGCAACCTCAGTACCGGCATTCACCAGTGTGCCCACGCCTGGAGCCATGGAAAAGCCCTTGGCGGCGCCGGCGACTGTAGGAATGCCTCGAAGGAAGTTCATTCCTGTTCTGCCGGCGTTCCACACGCCGCGGGCAAAGTTGGCAGCTTCTGGTACGTCATTCACAGAGCCAGGAGTCGGCGGCGGCGACAGACTATCCGCAGCTACCTGCCAACCCCAACGGCGCGGTGCATTCTTAGCCCAGGACGGTGCGTTCGGGTTTACCGTCTGGCGCAGACCGGACGGTGACTGAGCGTCTTTGCACAATGCATATCCGAAATTGAATGCACTAGTCACTTCAAGACGCTCCCAACGAAATCGCGCTTTGGAGAAATAACCTTGCCACTAGTACCGAAGTTTACAGCTTTGATACGACTCGGCACAAAACTAGTTCCTTCCTCGTCGGATGTGCCACCGCGGTGTACTGCATCCAAAAGACTGCCCTTCAGACCTGATCCGAACATACGTGTCTGCCAGTCCGGATCGTGATGCAAGTTCGCCGATCCTCGAATCATCTCGGCCTCGAACGGAGGTGGATCGTCATGGATATCAACGGTGTTGACCTTAAACTCCTCGAAGTCCTTCAACATGCTTGGACGCACTTTCGTACCGATCGAATAGTGCAGATACGGACGCTCAAGGTACTTTCCTACCGCTGAACGATACGGTACCGACCTGAAACCGTCACGCGGGCGGTAGCTATGCTCGAGCGTGGAGTACGGAACAACATCGTCAGGAGCGAAGTCACCAATCTCATCCGTAAGTCTGACGTGGTTGATGAGCCCCTTGGACAGCAGTTCCACGTTGCGGCGATGGGCATTGATGCCGGACGCCTTGGTAGCCTCTAGAAACGTCTTGATGAAGTATCGACGACCCTCGCCTAGCCCTTTGTGCTGGGTGATGATCGCCGGATTAGGAATGCCTTCAGACAAGACGTCACCGGCTTCTACCGTGTCGTTTTTCTTCACGAGCAAACCCATACCAGTTGGTACGTAGTGCTGCTTGTTGTTGATCGTGACGTAGTTACCTCCGGCGGGCGCCGGCGCAATGTTAGTCACAATCCCATCCAGCTCTGAGTGTGTGGCGCCGTGTTTGAACTTCTTTGGCGCCTGGATCAGCTGGTTGATGTAGTCGAAGCCACCGACAGTCTTCGTTTCTCCGGCAACACCGCCTCCGTGCTTAGTGTTCAACATGCCTTGCGACACCGGCTCACCAATTGCCTGCGCCGCGACCATACCTACGTTTTCCCCGGCTTCCGGCAACCTACCGAACTCCCGGACGCCGACGTCACGAGCGTAAACACCGCCGTCAGGTGAACCGGATACGGCCGGTGATCGTACGAGAATCCGCTTAACGCCTTTGTTGCGAATGTCTGCCAATATCTTCGGAGTAAGCACAGTATTACGCGGGTATCCGCCAGTATCGGCAGCCAGTAGCGAACCTTCGCTGTCGTTGTCGTTCACATCTACCGGCAATCCGACCAATGTCGGCGGATCGTCATCACGATCAAGTGCGGTGACAAGGTTGCGGTGCGATACTTGGTTCAGCTGCTTTGCGAGGTAGCCTGCGTCTGCCGTAGAGAACTTGACGGCGATAACGCTTTGTCTCGCTCCGTACGTGCCGGCCCAGTACTCAAGAGGTGTAAGGCCCTCTGCGTAACTGCGCAACACAGGGACTGGAATAGTACGACCACGATGATCTTGATAGAGGCCATCGCTACCCCGCAGGCTGGCAAGGTTCATAGGGTTACCGCGCCCGGCACCCTGTAGCTGTAAAGCGAACGGATTTTTCTCGGCCAAGCTCTCTTTCAGGATCTCTTGCCGCTCCGTCGACTGGATCGGCCCCGCTAGTCGAATGAAGGCGTTGTCACGGTCCTCGTCAGACAGAGTATCGTCGTCTAGGATCTTGTCGACTTCTTCCTGCAGCTTCTCACGGCGGGCTTTCGCAGCTTTAGCCTTGGTCATGGCGACAAGGCTCGGAGAATTGCCACCAGTGTACGTCGCAAACTCCTGGCCCAACTGGTTCAGTCGGTAAGTGACTGCTTTGTACTTGTCGGGATAGGTCTTAGCCAGCCTGGAAAGGACGTCTGACAACGTCTTCTTGTCCATGACGCGGTTGTAGTCGCGTAGTTCGATCGGCAACTCTTCGTTGACGAGTAACTGACCGAGAGTTCCAGAAATCCGCGGCATGCGGCCTACTCCATGCGGTGACTTCAATATCCGGTCAGACGCTTGTGCCCTGCCGGCACTGGCGGACCGGATATCTTGTTGGCAATAACGACCTTGTTGATTCCCAAAGCGCTAAGCGCGCGTTGGAAGTCCGCACCCTCGTTAACCGTGGTGACGAAATACGTGTCGTTGGTCAGGGCAAGAACGACGACCAGTGGATTTCCATGGCAGTCCTCGATCACGACTGTGGTGACGTCCTCTGGAGACCCTGGCGCCGTCGCCGACTTGATAGTTAGCGACGATTTGTTCGCCATGGGTTAGTCCTCGACCTTAAAAGCGGCGCGGCGTGACATGACAGCGGCCAACGCAGCAGCTTTGCTCTGCAGGCGTTGATGGCCAGCAGCCAAAGCGACAGCCTCGCCGGTTTCACAAGCTTCTCCCGACTTCTCACCACCGCCACCACCAGTGGGCATAGCCGGCTGGATAGGTGAAGGGGGTGCGATAGCCGATGTTGGAGCAGCACCGCCGGCCGCGGCACCTTGCGACTGCGCGGCCATCTGCGTCAGATCGCCAGGGGTTGCCACCATTTCTTGCGCAGGAATGTGCACACCCATCGCGTCGCACAGGCGCGCAATGAGCTTCTTCATCTGCATGATTTCGACGTTAACGTCGATTTTCGGTTTCAGACCGGCCGCTCCGGCACCTGCTCCGCCTCCGGCCTGTACTGCCTGCTGGATCATGGCCTGTACCTCTTCTCGAGAAAGAGGCGGCGGGCCAGCAGCAGCGCCGCTCATGGCTGCCGGGTCCATCGGCGGCATTCCTCCGCCCATAGCGGCAGGATCCATTCCGGGAGGCATACCGCCACCCATGGCAGCAGGATCCATGCCAGGAGGCATGCCGCCTCCACCGCCCTGTGCCAACGTCTGTGCGTCGACCGCGGCTGTCTTCTGCGCCTCAGCGTTCTTTTGCAGCATGGCCCTGGCGATGCCGGCCAACTCGGAAATAGTCGTGCTTGTGTTTGCCATGTTTAAGTCAGTACTTCCACGAGGTCATCGAGATCCAACTCACCACGTCTGTAGGACGCTAAGGCATCCTTCAAAGAACGGAAAACGCGTGCATGCCGCTTGTCGTTCTTCGCCGTTGTAGCCGCGTACAAACCGCCAGTGTACTCCTGGGACGGTTGGTGCACCGGCCTTGCGAAGTCAGCAGGGCTCAGCAGATTGCGACTGGGCAGCATCATGTCGATTGCTTCGCGCACGGCTTTATCTAGGACCGGTACGTGGTATTGCACCGCGTCGCCGTCGAAGTCCATCGTAAAACCTTTCACAATCAACGGGCTAACATGTAATGTATCGTCTTTCACCAACTTGGGGAACGCGGCCATGATGTTGAACCGGTGGAGTGACGGCGCCCGATTGACCAACACCGGCCGTTCAGACATTTCCTGCATCAACATCTCGCGGGCCAGCGGAGTGCGTTCCTCCACTTCCTGCAAAGCACGAATCATAGACATTCCGTGGCGCCGAAGTCTACGCCTCACGAAGTTCTTGTAGACTTCCCAAGCCTTGTTCTCGGGCAGCCCGACCGTGTCCATGTCCAGGTTCGGATCTGGTGTGACCACCGCGCGTCCGACGATGTCTACCGCCGACGACATCAGCTTGCGTTGAGGCATAGACTGCTTGGGACTGCTATTTCCGCTAACGCTGACGACACCGTTACGTCGCACAACCAACGTACCGTTGGGTACGGTACAGCAGTAAACGTACCCTTCGTAATGTTCCATCGACTTACCATCAGCGCCTTCATGCACAACGAACCACCGGCCGCTGATGCCGACGTTGTGCTGCGGGCTGTGCTCTGCTGGCACTTTTGGCTGTTTTCGCCTACGAGGTCCTAGCCCAACCTTGACGCACACCTCTTCAAAGTCATCCGCCAGTTGCGGGCTCGTAGTGGTGAAACTGTGGTAAAGGTCGGTCAGACTACTCCTGTGCTTATGCGTTTTCTTGTTGATGCCGGTAACCGGCTTGGAACGACGACGACTGCCGTCGCCTCCCAGATAACCGGTGAGCAATGAAACGAGAACGTCTTTGTCCCAGTCCTTGATGTGCCGGCTGAGCCGCTTTCTCTTCGCCAGCGAACCCACGTGCTTCCATAACCAAGCGACTAGCTTTTCGTTGCGGATGCACCAGATGTATGAGTGGGTGAGCGTGCCTGTATCTTTTTTGACACTCTCGTGGTTGTACCGTGAAAAAGTAAAACCAAGTCGTGTCATCAGGTACTCGATGCGTTCACACTTCTTTTTATTGCGCATCCGTTCCTGACACAGCTGCACGTTGTAAGGTACACCGGTCGACGATCGCTCACCGAACCACCCCTCTGCGATCCACCATCCGACAAACTCTGCAAACTCGCAGAGAGTGCCTTGTACCCAGCTAGGTTTGCGCCGATGCCCTTTCCACGCTCGCGCTGCCGTCATGAAGTACTGCCTGCCTGTGCTTGCGGCCACACGCCAAGCCTCGTCGATTTCCCACCCATCGTTGACATCACCACCGTCCTTGAGCCGGTACTTTACCACTTGGCGATGTGTCGGGGTAAGCAGAAGGTCTACTCGCGCGTGGTTGTGCTTGCTCTTGCCTTTGTCGCCAACGATTATCCGGACCATGTCACCGTTGTAATAATAGCGCTGGTACGCGGAAGGTAACTGCCATTCGAACGCGCCAGTAGCCAGTCCTACGGTCGCAACTTTAGCGCCGTGACGTAAGTCGCGAAACCGTACCCATCCGTCTTCAGACAAAACCTCGGTGTCCTCGTCGTAACAGCCGAATATGTGCTTGAGTACGCCGGATACACGCTTCTCTCGCAGCTTGGGATGAACCGGGTCTCCGAGCCCGACAACCGCACGAAACGAGTTATAAAGCGCCGCCTGTTCGCTACCGACATCGTCTACTTCTGACGCCAGCTCCTTGAGGTTGTTGTTGGCCTCGATCAACTCTCTGTACAGATAGTTCGGGTCAGCAATCATCGGCAGACCACTGCCCTGCATGACTGACACCGGACGGAAGTTCGGAGGAAGCACAGGAACTTTCGACAGAACCCAGTCGCGCGGATGAATACCTAGCCGCTGTGCTAACTTCAGGTACCCGAGCTTGCGAATAGCTGCGTCGCGTAGCGTCCTCTTTCCAGACGAAATTGCTGCGCGAGTTTGCTCGAGTTCTTTATCGACGTTGATTGCGTCCAACGCCTTAGCGATTGCTTGCGGTCCTGTTCCGTACTTGTCCAACGGATGCGTACCGGAGATGACGGCATCGAACTTTTCTCGCGTCAGACCGAGAAGACGACGAATCGGCTCCTCCATAACAGGATTCGGCAAAGGTACGGCGAGCTTAATCGCCGCCCAGCGATTCCCTCCGTGACCGCCCGTCATGGACTCGTCGAACAATCCGCCAGGAATAGGCGACATCCGGTCGTCGAAATTGACGGTATCGCCGCGGTCGATGTAGCGGTCGCCGGCTAACGTATCGACGTCTTTATCCGTTAACGCCATGATGTGCGTACGCGGGCCGTCTTCAACTACGTTGATACCTGCCGACCTTAGTTGGTTGATGAACTTGTGGTAGATCATCGGCACTTTAGGCTTTGGAGTAGGCAAGCCTTGCAGAAACGGTAACCAGAACTCGTCGTGCTTCTGCCCACGAACAGCCGCAGCGTCCTGAATGACACCAAGCGCCCCGTGGGAAAGCACTGCGTTCATTTCCAACAGACCTAGCTGCTTGCTGCCGCTCGGCCCGCCCTTGGCCGGAGTATCATCCGACGTGTATCCACCGATACCGCGACCTTGCGCCTTCGACTCACTGGTATGCGACAGCTTCATGAAGAAGCGTTTGCCGGTGAGGATGTTCTTAATCGTCTTGCCGGTATCAGGGTCGATCAGATCTTCCGTGTCCTTGACGTTGTTCTTACGCGCTTCGTCTATTACGCGCTCAGTCAGGTCTCGGACTTCTTGAAAGTCACGGTACTTGTACGGCTTTCCTTGTTTCTCAGCGATCTTGCCAAGCACCGCTTCTGCCACCTGGGCCGGATTCGTGCGGCTGATGATACCGAGCGGATTCACAGCGATTTCGATCGGCATGCCGGTAGCGTCATGCGGCATTCTTTCGTCGGGGATAATGGCTGAAACTACACCCTTGTCCCCGTATCGCCCACTATTGCCACACCACACTGGTTTACCGTTTCTGCGAACGTAGAGAACGTGATTGCGCGGTAAGGTTACGCAGTAAACGTTGCCGTCGTAGTCAACCCATTGTTCGCTTTGGCCATTTTGCCTATTAACATGTCCGTGGTTTATTTCCGGCCGTGTCTTTTTGCGATAAATGCGTACTGCATAGCATTCTTTGCAGTCGTAAGTCACGCCGCAAATGACCTGCGGCCCGGCCTCGTGCGAAACCTCAACTTTAGCCGCCAGTCCGATGTGCAAACATAATCGCTGCACATCGTCCGCCAAACGCTTTGACGTCGAGAAATAGGAATGGCCAGTACCGCCTGTGCTGCCGTCGCCCAGCATTAACCAACGATACAGTTCCTGTAGCGATTCGCCTGTCCAGCCGAATACGTTCTCCGGGATGTATTTATCGTGGCAAGACCGACCTAGCGCTCGGAAGTGTTCCCACAATTGTTTTCCGTAAATTCGGAATTTGTCATTGTTGGGATTAAATCTGACACCGGCCGCGATTAACGCGTCTTCAATAACCTTTTTGGACGCCGGTTTTACCTGACAGATGTCTATGCCGAACGAACCGCTGTCGGCATGATCGAATACGTTACCTTCGCTCAGGAACAAACCTAACAACATCGCATAGGTCTTAACCGGCATCTTGATTGCCGGCAGCATGCGACTTCCAGCACCAGACTGTCCGGCCGCTACCTCCAGTTCCGGAAACACGACGTATTCCGGATCAACCCCGTGCCAAACAGCATCCGACTTTAGACGATAGCGCTTTCCGTAGAGCCGCTGCGCCTCTATCAGCGAGTAATCGTCACTGCCTCGCGGGTTGGCGTAGAGTTTGTGATTGTCAGTAACCAACAAGTCGACCTGCGTTGTCCGCAATGCGTACATTCGACCAGAATGTGCGTACCTGTGCAGGGCTACTGGCTTTATGTACTCGAGTACGCCGTCTCCTCGCAGGCTGGCTACTAAATGCTTTTTCGTTACCTCCGCCACGTTAACCCAGCCGTCGGATGTTAGTACTTCAGTGTCATCGGCGTAGCACAACTTGTCCCCGATCTGCATCGGCGCTTCCGTTTTTACCAACACCGACACGCCTTTTTTGGACCGAAAGACGTCAGTGACAATGCCGGGGGTGTGATGTTCCCACGTGATGCTATCGTCGCTGTAGTCGGCAGCTCTCTTGCGGTGCACTCGTCCTTTCGTCAACTCTCGCTGCTTCGACGCCAATACGAGAGGGTCACCGAAATGAACTTCTGCACCGGGTTTAGCGACACCGTGATCGTCCAATAGGTCGAGCTGCTTGCGGTTGTACGTTCCGGGAAACAAGCTGACGAAATCTGCTTTGCTGATCTTGTGTTCCGGCACCACGTCCATGTTGTGCTGGTACATGTGTTCGCTTGTCAGCTTTTTCGCGGCCGACTCGGAGATAACTACAGCGTCTTCGAAGTTGTGTCCGTGAAGAGCGATGTAGCCGGTACGCAAGTTCAGACCTAGCGCAGCCGCGCCGTTCTTGTCCGTGTAGTTGGAGCGCACGAGCGGCTGGTCTTCGTCGAAACGTTGTCCGGCAGTCACCAGTGGGAAGCTGTTCAGCAGCGTCTTTCTGTTGTACGGCCAGTTGTCGTACAGTTCGTGCGTTTCTGTTTTCCCGTCGTCGTACTGCACGACCATCTGGTTTCGGTCGACAGAGACTACCTTACCGGACTTCTTGGCCCTAACGGCGCCCATCTTCTCGCCGTAGATCTCCTCGTAACTGCGATTGCGATCCACAAGCGGATCGTCAGGCATAGCTCCTGATTGCACGAGCGGCGCTTCTGGATTGACGAGAGGAAGAGCTTGCGTGAACATGCGGCTGGCCATCGCCATCCGTTGCGCTTTGACTGCGGACTTCATCGGCACCATTGCCCCGAGCGGTGAAAACGCGTTTTCGAAGTTGGGCAGCCACAAGTCTACTTCGTTACGAGGCGCATACGTCAACTTGCCGCTGCGCATAACGGCCACTCGCCTGGCGTGACCCTTCCCTAACTGCGAGGGAATACCAATCGTAAGGTCCGCAACATCTTGCGGGGATCGATGAACCGTTTGTCCGGTGCGCGCATCCTTGAACGGAACGTAGATACGGCCGTCCTTTCCTCTGCGGGTCGTGCGCGCCAAAAAGGAATCGACACCGGCACGCGCGGATTCCGGCGTGCGGACGGGGTCAATAAAACCCATGTGCGACGGTTGAACACTTCTGCTCTCATCTGGTACGGAGTCGAGACTACCAATGCCGCCCTCGCCCATCCGCGTGATTTTCGACTGCTTGTCGAAAATATCAAGCGGGTTAATTTCTTCAGGGTTTTGGCCCAGCCCAGAGCTAAGAAAAGCGGCCACCAGTTGCGGCGTGAGCATACCCGGTTGTGCATGCTTCAACGAGCCTGCGAATGAGGCACGTCGGAGCATGTTGCGTCGAAGTCCACCGTAATCCTTGGCGATGCGCTCTGCCAGCAAGTCATCAGGACCAACGATCTGCTGAAACGCTAGATGGTCACGATCGTCAACGTCGACATCTTTGTCACCACGCGAAAGCTTGATCAGCTTCTTTGTTGTTTCGAGGATGGCTTCTAGCGACAAGTTCTTGAAGTCTTTGCCCAGAGTCTTGCGATTGACCTCTGGGTCCATCTCCATCTCTTGAAACGCCTTGGCCAACGCCAGTCTTTTGTTCTCCTCAGTCGCACGCGGATCACCGCGGCGCACAAACTTGGAAAACGCTTTGGCCAGCGCTGCCGGGTTGTCGTTCTTCATGTTCATGGCCCACAGTTCGTCCCCCCAAGCCTCCTTGAGCTGAGAGTCCGTGGCACCGAGTGCTCGCAGAATCGGTAGCAACGGCACATCCGCTTGTTGAATGTGCGCTTTGAAAATACCCTTGGCCGGGTCGAGAAAGTAACGGTGCGACGGGCCCTTCCCGGGCAAAATGTTGACGTGGGCCTCGAGCTCACCGTTTTCTTTTACACGGGAAAACACGCCAGGACGCAGACGCATCTGGTTGGCCAGGATGTATTCGACACCGTTGTGGATGAACGTTCCGCGATCTGACAGGTACGGGACGTGTGCAATAGTCGTTTCAGTTTTGTCCAACACATTACCGGTAGCGTTGTCCAACAGCTCCCATGTGCCGCGCAGCCTCCTGGCCAACGACCGGCCCTCGATAATTGCTGCTTTCTGTTCCGGAATGGGAAATGACTCCGGTCCCTGGTAACGGACGTTAGACAAGCGAAGAGTGTGCCGCGAATTGGCTAGAGGTTGAATTCCCTGTGCCGCGCCGAGCACCTTGTCGTAGATGCTTCGGCGCAGCGAACGAGGATCGCCAATCTCGTAACCATCGTCTTGTTGGTCATGAACAGGTTGCTTTGGTGCCTGGATAGACAAAGGGCTTTTCAGTACCGACGACATGGCGCATTCTCGTCCTAAAGGGAACCGACAACAGTGGCAAGCTTATCCCAGAGTATAGCAGCTCATCCGGTCTGTTTCTCTGACGGTAACGTCCCGCCGTTCCTCAAAACGTCGTACTCTTCCGCGGCGAGGAGGCCCAGCTCGTATCGTTTGTTCTTCCGATAGCTAAAAAAAAACGACATTCCATATTTTGGTATGGAATGTCGCGTGGATCCTCGCTCACGAAGCTGACGAGCCTTTTACGAAAAACAAACTACCCCCAGGGATCCGGCTGACACCTCTCTACTATCAGCTCTTCGTACCCTCCTGTTGAGACCCGCCCGAGCCACGACTCGGGCGCACTGGTCTCGAATCTGAAAATCTGGCCTCGCGGGCCGGATTTTTCGAATACAAAAGCGAGATCATCGGGTTCAAATTCGAAACCGTATTCCTCCCTGAGCTCCCGACAGAGAGCCGCCACCGGGGTCTCGCCCGGTTCTATCCGGCCACCTGGACAGCGCACTTTTCCAATCGCTTCCGGCCATCCAGGGTCTCGTAGTACCTCCACAAGATAGCGGCCGCCATCTAGTCGAAATAGAACCTCGACCCGATCACGTGTCTTATCGCGTGGCTTAGACATATCATTTCCCCTCAGACGTGAATGGGTGTGAATGTAAAAGAGCCCGCCGGACCATTCACGAATCCGGCGGGCTCCAGCTAGCTAATCACGCTGCACTTGATACTGACACGTAAACCGTAGTTATTTAGGTTGCGTACCGCCGTTCCTCAAAACGTCGTACTCTTCCGTGGTGATTAGCTCACGCGACAGGAGATGTGCCAGTAAGCGGTGGTCGTGAGGCTGGCAAGGTATGGTTGGGTCGCTGCAGCAGCCGATACGACTACTTAGCGGATTTTTCGATATGGCCCGCAACGCGAACGTGTTGTCAGTGAAAACGAACAACTCCCAGCACACGGTTGTAGCACCGAGAGTCCGATCGGCCCCCTGAAACCAATGCGATGCGGCAATCGTCTTGCCGACGATGTCTGAAAATGGAATTTGCTTCGACACAGGCGTGGCCCTCGTTGATGGTTAAAAAAAGCGACATTCCATAAAAAAATATGGAATGTCGCCTCGTTTGTCAGCCGTAGTAAACGTCAGCAGGCATGGCGTACTGCTTGTAGCACCTGCCGCACTGAATCACGTAATCTTCGCAACCGTCGTTCTCTAATTCATAGTGCCCGTTGATGAGTAGCGTGTTGTCATCCCACCCTTCGACGTCGCGGCGGGACATAATCGACTCAAGCAACACGAAAGATTTGCTGCCGCAGCAGCATTTGCCTGTTTTCGGAAAACTAGGGACCGGCTCGCACAGGCTGGCAAGCCAGAGTAATGCTCGTTTGATTAGATGCACGGTTGCTCACCATCAAGTTCCGGTCCGTTCGAACGTCCAGTCACCTTCCGCAGTAACCTCTTTCGCCGCGTTGTGCCAGTGGATGCGTGCGTCGTCGATATCTTCTTCGCAGTCGTTAGCGTACTGATACAGGTTAACGTCAGTGCCGGAGTCCAAGAACATAATCTCCTTCTCTGCGATTTCGTGTAACTTCGCGTTAACGAAGTCTGTCCAGTTGGAGGCGTCCACAAACACTGGGATCGGATACCGCAGCGTACCAGTGAAGCTGAATCGATATTCCATATCGATCGACGGCGCCGTCCGCAAAGCAAACACGCGCAGCAGAGGCTTTATCCTGTTCACCAACTCGTGTTGATTAAGTGCCCATTCTCCGGACTCGAGGTCTTCTGACCGCCCTGACCATCCGACGTCAGTCCATACAGCTTTTCGTCCGCCTCCGCGCGCCCACAACTCGATCCGGTAGTACTCATCGGGCTGAGTTACGACCAGCTCGTCGGAGAGCAGGATCTGAGGGGCCAAAACGTCGATAGAGGCTTTGCTGCGGTTTTTGCGTCCGGCACCAGCTTTGGTTTGAACGTCACGCGTTTCAGTTGTTTTTCGTCTGGCCAAGATGTTCTCCTTGTAGGGCAAAGCGGGCATCATCTAACATGTGTTTGAAATAAACTTCGTCCTGCGCCTTGAGCAACGTCCAACGCCACCACTTGTCGTAGTCGTTCAACAGTGACGGAGGTCCTTCGTTAAAACACTCCGTGGCAAAATCGCCCCACGAATCGTCTTGCACTGAGAGTTCTTCATCTCCGAATAGGTGGCACTCGCACGTATGGAACTCGCCGAGAATTTTCGTTGTCGTCGGATCGAGCCAGAAGAATCGGATCACCTGCCAATTCGGAACGTAGCTACGGATGCAAGCGCACACCTCTGCCAGACTCGGTTTGAAAAACCCGTAGTATCCGTACGTGTGAAACGTAGGGATAACGCGGCTATTGAGACTGTCTAGGTACACCTTCACCGGATACGACAGAAGTGGATCCCACTGGTATGCGGTACGGCGCCTGTCTACGTTGTCGATGTCGATCGCTCTGAACCGTACGTGGTTCACCTTGTACAAAGGCTTCATGCTCGCCAGCATCTCTTCCACCTGCTCGTCACTAATCTCCGGCACTAGCGACGGCTTGCAGTTGTCATAGAACTCAAACATCGTCGTCTTTCCTTTTTGGTCGGCAACCCTCGCAAGGAACAATGTTGCCATATTCGTCAACCAGCTCGCCGGTCTCACACCACCAATCACATACGGAACATCGTTCGTAACCTTCGTCCAACATGATGTTCAGTACATCGTCTTCGGTGATGCCTAGCTCTTCGGCGATCTGTTCCACTTTGCTACATGTTCCTTCGAGGTTTGAAACTACTCGAGCTACTACGTCCGCATCGAACGTCACTTAAGTGCTTTCCTGTTCGTCATCGTCATCATCGCGAAGCTGCTCGGTGTCGATAGTCACCGGAGGTAAGATGTTCGTACCGTCTTCTCGCATAGCGTAGACATCCCATATCCCGTCAAAGCTGGCAGGATCTCGCCGGATCGTTTCCGCCTCAAGCGCGGCTTCTTCTGGCGAATTTGCACCCACTTCGAGACAGTAGCAGCACCGATAGAAACCCTGCTGCACGGTCACTTTGTCGCGCTCTTCCCGCAACGTGTCGACAGCTGCTGTCAGCGTCATTACTTCCGCTCGCAGCTTCTGGTTTTCCATGGTCAGCCGCTCCGCAGACTGACCGCAGCTGCTAGCGTAAGCGGCCGTAAGTGCAGTGATTGCGCGGACGAGATTATCAATCTCCGTCCGAGCGACCGTGAGTTGCGCTCGTAACAGGTCAACCTCTTTGGTAAGTATCTGCTGATTGGGCGAGAGCGCTTCCTCGTGCGTGGTTGCCGAATTGTCGAGGACTGTTTGAAAATCAGGACCAGGACACTGCCCGCCGGGTACTTCCTTTAGCATCGGAACATCAACCCTTTCTGTAATAGCGTTATCCACTGGCTTCCGCGGCCTGCACGTAGGACTCGCGTCTAGATAACCGGCACTGTCTTGCTTGTACTTGGGCCACCGAGAGATTACCTCGGCAGCCCAAGCACACTGCCGGCGTAACAACGTCATCGCTGGCTTGATTCGCGCGCCAAGCATGCGGTACACGGATGCTGGCTGGGACATGACCACGTAAACCCGCAATGCATGCACCGCCAGTGGTGCAGGCCATTAGGATCCGTTTCCAGTAACACCACGTAGCGTACCAAAGGTGCTGTGCTTGCTGCTGCGACAAGACGCGATGCGGTAAGTGCTAGAGAAGCGAACACGTTCTCTTCAGCACCTCCCTCACGTGCACACACTACGAACTCTGGAGGAACGCCGGCTAGCACTGCTACAACTTCTCCCTCCTGCAACCGTACCTTTTTGCGCAAGGTGACCAATTCCTGTATCAGTTCTTCGAATGCCTTGGCCACGCAGCGAAGACCGACGTGCATGATCGGACCGGACGGGTGGTGGAGTTGTGCGAGGATTTGGCACTTCTCCAGCTCCTTCACGTACACTTTCGCTTCTTCAAGTTCCTGCTTGATAGCCTTGACGTCGCTACTGTCTACGCTGCACATAAAACACGGTTTCTTCTCTCTTACGCGTTTAGTGGGCGACATGAACGTAGTCACCCACAGTTCTCGCGTGTCGTTGCATGCAGGGCATACGCTGTCGGGCTGGTTTTCACTCATCGTCGTCTGGGCCTTTCTCGCTTACGTTTCTGACTAAAAATCAGGACTTTTTCTCCAGATTGCTCCACACGCCACACCTCGGCGTCACTGATAAATCTGGAGAAGTACTTGCGTGCCTCGTGGTCCGTCTCGGCCTTGCGCCATCCTCGGGAGTGTTTGCACTCCCAGTAGTAGTTGTTCATACACGTGGCACCTCGCATTTGACGTCTGCTCTATTGGCTTCGTCTATTGACGCTTGCGATACTCGGAACCCGGCCGGTCGCGGTTTAGTGGGGTTCAGTCCGTGCAAGAAATAACAGTGGCAGTATCGCTGTCCGTTTTTTCGATACCACTTCGTCAGCCGGGGAACACCGCCGATATCGGCTATCTGCCGCACGGCACGCATCGCCTGGGCTTTGTTGGCAAAGTGCCGACTGCTAGTCAATCGGTACCTTTGCCCGGCTGCCCGCATGGCGTCAATTTCATCGGGGGTAGGGGGGGGTAACGTAACGAGGGCGCTGGCCGTACGCGGTGACCCACCAGACGCCTCCCGCTGGGTTAAAGTCTTCAACCCAATACCACACGCGACGTCTTCTACGCATTTCCGTCCTCCTGCGGTACGACTACCACTCGCGGGTCTCCTCCAGAACTCGGCATAGCGGGCAGGAGTGATCGTCCCACCCGTGCACTGGCCGATGCTCCACGAACTTACCGATGGCCCGCCGCATACGCCGAATCACTACGTCCCGTCGGGCAATCTCGCGACTCAGATCCGCTAACTCCGACTGCAGCTGGGGAACCATCTCCTGCCACCATCGCAGTTCGGCTTGTCGCAGACGTTCCGCTAGTTCACCCAGCTCCAGGCGTTCTCGCTCGATCGCGTTCCGCGGGAAGAACCGTACGCGAAACCGTCTCCACCACTGACGAATGTTCATCGGTTTTCACTGGGCTTCAGCCCACTCCTGGAGGCGAAGGCGGCGGTAGTGCGGGTCTGGGGATGAACAACCAGTGAGTGGTCCTACCGTCACCGGTGTGCAACTCGTGCAATCCGTCGAAGGTCCGGTACCAGCCACGAGGTGGGCCCATCCCCCGCTGTTCCATGAAGACCTGCACGGGCTCGAAGAACGGTTCGTACGGGTCTTCGCAATACAACCACCACCAGCCAGGCCTGTCGGGCACCGCCTGCCAGTTATCGCCGGCCGTCGTTTGCTGTTCTTTATCGCAGCTCATGTTTACCTACTCCACAGCCCGGTCGTCCACCTGCTAAAGTGGCACGTCCTGCTACGCTTGGATTTAGGCTTGTGGACCTGTCCAACAACAGTACCCATCCAGGTGATAACGTTACTGCCGTCCGCGTTACCGTTGGTCAAGTAGAAAAGACCTCCGTAGCCGACGGGGCAGTCGTCCAGACCTTTGACGATAGCCGCGTCCAGCACTTGGTTGTGCCGTTCGGCTTCGGCGATGGATACGTCAACCTTGCCGAAGTTGGCATCATAAACGCCATGTTCCTCGTGCGTGAGCAAGTAGCCCAAGCACGTAGGCTTGTCGTCGGTTCCATCGTTTGCCTTGTACGTGAATAACCCGTGATCGTTAACAAGTGTCGGAACTGTACTCATTTCCTACCTCCAGAACTGCCACCAGTATTTTCGACAGACAGAGATGACGTGCGCGTGCCGGATGTCCGTCACCGGAACCCAACCTTCTTGGATACCACGGTGCAACAACGAAAGAAGTGCGTCCGTCGGATGCCCACGGACAACGCGAAATCTCAGCCGTAGTTCCTTCGTGTTGTGCTGCGGAAAGCAAACGCGCGCTACGTAAAGCGGCGCATGTACGTTGGACCGTAGCTCAGACAACCCGACAGACACAGGCTGTACGTGAGATCCTCGCGCAGACGTAATAGCGTTGGAAGCGCCTCGCACGGCGTTTTTAAGTAACGCTTCCGCAACCCACTTTGGCGTAGATGCCGGCTGTTTGTCGTAGGTAATGCAGTCGTACAGTTGCGTCAACGCGTCGAGTAACTGCGGCGCCGCGGCGATTAGTTTGGCGTTCGCTTCGGCAATAGCTTTGCCACCACTATCCGGAAGAATCGTGGCAATATGGTTGCCAAGTGAATCAAGAACTATGTCCTGCCCGTCGTGAGTGTCGTGTTTCCACGGATCGGGCGAATAGGCAAACGGCGGACTCATGTGGAATTGTTCCCTTCACTTTTGCTACTGTCGCCTTTGATAGACAGGTCACGCATGTTGACTAAGCAGATAGCGTCGCGAGCGGCGTCGTAAATCGCCGCGATGACCAGACCGTGAGACTCGACTCCCACAAGTCTTTCCACAATGCTCGGATTGCTTACGAAACAGTAGTCAGTAACGGCACCGCACAAGATCCCTTCGTAGGCCTTTCCGTTTTCTTCCCACACGACTTTGTGCGGAGGTGCGGGATAGATAGTCACCTTTTTGTCGTCAGTGTCACTAGATGCGCACATTAGTCGTCGTCTCCAAACGTGTCGACTATCTCTCGTAGATCCTCCATGATGTGTGAGACACGCACATCCTGGCGTATCAGCTCGTCGACTGCTTGATTAATGTGCTCCTGTACCTTAACGAAACTACGGGACTTGGTGCAGCCAAGTCTGGTTGCGAGGTTGCGCAGGTACGTGTCGCGCAGCAGTAGTTCACTTTTCAGCTGTTCCAGCTCTGGAGTCGTGTCCTTGTTTTCGACTATCGGAAGCGCATCCAGTATTTCTTTGACCCTTTTCCCATCACGTGCCAAGAAACGATTGCCCTCGTAGTAACCGGCAGCGCCTACTCCGATCCATCGGAACTCGTAGCCGCGGTACGAAAGAGTTTGGTTCTCGTCGCCTTCATGCAAGATGGTGAAGCCTTCTTCGGTCTTTTTCATCTCAAGTTCTCGCTTTCTTTAGGTTTTGGATCGCCCACATACGCTCCGACTATCGCCAGAACTGCCACCAGCGTTTTCGCTTCACGGAGCAGATACTGATCTCCTGCCCTACGGCCGCCGGGATCCAGCCCACGCGAACGGCGTCACGAATACAGCCGATGGCAGCCTGGCGGGGTGTTTCCTCGGAAGTCGGGTCGTGTTCGAACTCAATTCGACCGGTCGCACCCGTGTTCAGGATGCGAAACCGAACTACGTAAAGGTCCATGATCGTTTCCTAGTCCCTTGCGTGTGGACCACCACTCGTGGCCGCACAGCGTACAGCGATTGTAATACTGCGTCGCCAGGTAACCACGCAGCGTGCGTTTCCGTGAACGACCGGTCCAGACAATTCCACGCCCGTACTGGCAAGTGCGGTTGCCAGTCGGGCATCGCAAAACGAGCGGACGTCCTTTCACGAGTCCTGACTCGCAGGCCGGTGGTAGAGCGTGGCGATCGCCAGGGACGCCTCGTATTTACTGACCATCGCGATAACGGTCAGGTCCCGCGAGCACGCTTTGGCCGTCAGCAGCGCATCGCCACTGTAGAAGTCGGCTTCGTCGAGCCACGCGGTCTGGTAGCCTCCTACGTCCATTCCCCAGACGAACCGGCGGGGTTTGCCGAGTTCCATCACGTCGTGAACGACGCGGTTGCAGTTCTCCAGATCGATCAGCAGGTTGTCCATATTGGACAGGTCGCCGCTGTGCTGGCGGTAGATGTCGAACAAGGCTTGCCACAACAGCCGGTGGCGACAGTCGAACATGTAACCACGAAACGTAATGGTCGTCATTTGTTTGATCTCCGCGGGGAAAGACTACGCCGACGCAGCGTGCGGTTTACCTGTTGCAGCACTTCCTCGAATTCTTCCTCGGGGGTGGGTGGTAGGGGTAATTGTCGCGCGATTAGCAGCTCAGTAGCCGTGCAACAGGCGTGGCTGACGGCGTAAATCCCACTCAAGTCACGTGGAATCACCGGTTCTCTCGTTGACAATTTCAAGCGATCCATTTAGGAACCTCAACGTTTGACAGATCCCTCGGCCGATCCAGCTAGGTGGGTCGGCGAACGGGGATCTGGGCAGTTGCGACGGTTTGAAACTAGGCGTCGTATTTTGCAGCAACCAATCCGCCATGACTTCCCGCAATTTCTCGCATGCCTGCGTACTCAATATGTTGACTCGCCAACACAGGCCCTGCTCGTCCAGCGACGGCAGGTCGCGGCAGCCCTCGAAGAACGCGAGTAAGTTGTCGCTAGACGATATCAGTGGTATTTGCGTCAGGGCCCAAGTCAGGAACTGACGCAGTGTCTCGGCAGAAAGCACGCCCGGGCGAGAAGCCACCCACAACAGCCACGCGGGGCGAGCCGTCTGCCACACGTCCTGCATGGTGCGGCAGTAGATCGCAGCCCACTGGCGACCCTCCTCGCAGGCACCGTGCCGCTCGCAAAACTCGACAATCGAAAACTCACCATTCGTTGTGGTTGTCATTTCCTGGCTCACGGACATCCTCCTAGTGGTAGTCCTACAGCTTCGCGCTGTGCGCGTAACGCGGGCATGAACACGTGACCTCGCATGCCAAGCAGTCCCAGTTCGAACATGATGCGGTCGACACGATTGTCTGCATCCAGGTAAACCGTGGCTCGGTCTCGCAGCACGTCGTCGGTGATCGTTTCGCCGGGAGCGACCACACGCAGAAATTTAGTGTTGAGTGCGGCTAGGTAAGCCGCCACGAGGTTGGTACAAGGCAGCCCGTACAGAAAGTTCAGCACGGGTAACGCTTGCGGATAGTAGACTGCCGGCAGCGGCGGGGTGAAATCGTCTAGATAAATCCCGCCGCGCACCCGCGCTTGGTCAATGTAGTCGGACGATTGCAAGACACGCGGGTCGTAGATGCTGCTCGCATCCGCACTGTCTTTATAGTCCACGCCGTAATCCGGTGATCGCCGGATGGCCGACTTGACTATATCTTCGACCCGTTGCGAACGTAACGCTTCATTCATCGTCCTCCCGTACCGCCGCAACACTCCGTTGACTAGCGCACCGTAGCTGTACAGTACCTTGACCTCCTGGTGGATGTAGTTCACGCGACCATCCTCGGTCAGCCAGATGGTTACGCGCTGCGGTTGGCTGTCCGTCGTCACGAAACCGTCGTGTGGAACAACCTGGATCTTGGCAGGATGCAGACCAGCTACCGCTACGAAGACGAGGTTCGTCAGCGGCAGACCTTCCAAGAACTCGAGTACGGGGATTTCAGTGAAACCGCTACTGCTTGTCGGCACCTGAAAAGGGATACCGGCCGGCTTGTTGCGGAACTTGTCGATATCGTCCGACAGCTGCAGCTTCTGTCGCTGCTCTTCGTCGACGATATCGAAGTATTCGTGTTGGGAAATTTCGCGACCCTTGTAAATCACTGACATGGCTTCTCCGTTGTGACTTCAGGTACGGGTTTGATAAACAGCACACCGTCCACCAACTCGCACGTCAGAATAGGAAAGCTACGTACCTTCTCCAGGAACGTCCGGCAGATGTCGGGATCATCACTAACCGACAACTCTGGTGGTGTAGGTGGCCTGATACAGTTACGAAACACCCAGAAGTCGCTGCCTAGCTGAACGAGGTCAGGTGCTTCCAGGCTCGAGATCAACTCTTCCTGCCCCACCATGAACTTCCGGCAGTCTTCGATAGCGGTAACTAGCGATGCTTCGTCCATCCGCGCAAGCTGTACAGGCTGCTTGTCTGAGAAAGGGTTGCGTGCTGAACTGCCACCAGCGGCAGTGTACAAGTAGCCGTCCAAAATACAGTCGAGACCGTGTTGGTCACCGACCAGGCCACGCTTGTAAGTATGCCACGCTTCAGCCTCGGTCAGCGCCAGCACCATCGGGCGTACGTCTCCGGCGATAGAAAACACAGACCACGGATCTGAATCGTCACCAGCACGGCCGCAAGGTATGCCCACGACCTCGTCCAACGGACAGCCGATACACGCGCCGAGCGAAGCCCTGTCGAGGTAGTGCACGCACAAAGCACACGTGCGAGTACTAATTGATATTGCGTAGCCTTCCTCGCCCCAGATCCCCGCGTTGTCTTCATCGATACGGCACCCGTGCCTTTTCAGGTTGTGAGGCAGCATGCCCACCCACTTACGCCGAGCATGGGCACACGCGCTACCGCAAGGTGTCGTTGAAGCGCGTGATGGGTAAAACTCTTGCTTCCATGAAGATAATGACATGGCGTCAATTTCTTTCTGTAAAAAGGGTTATCATCGCTTTCGCAGAGTGAACGTATCGCCTACTAGGTCAGGCACCAACAGTGGGAATTTGGAAGCTACCGAGAGCAGTAGCTGCGTCGTGTCGTGCGAGTACAGACCGATAAAGTGGTCTGAGCACGCGGAAGGGTAATTTCGAAACCACCAGAAGTCGTGACCGAACGCGATTGGGTCATCGTCACAGCGTGCTTCTGCAACGAATCGTTTGCAGTCTTCGACCGCCGCCCACAGGTAACCGGCTACAGCCCGGTCCACAGTGGTACTGCCGTCTGCCAACGCGAGTCGCTTGTTGTACCACATCTCCGCTTCGGTCAGCGCTGCGACCATCGGCAAACACGTGCTGTCCTCGTGATCGTATGGAGATACAAACTGCGACCACGGATCGTCGCCACCTGCGCCACCTAATCTCCTTTTCGTTGAAACAACATTGCATATTTTTTTATGTAATGTCAGTCCAGCTGGTGCTTCTTTTTGTACGCGCAGGACCACTCGACCGGAGCAAACTGTCCAAACAGGTATTTAGGCGTTTCTGTTCGCCACTCGCCGACGACTTCTCGTACGTGCGCGCTGTTCCAGCTAAGTAGGCACGGATATGACAGTGACCGAGTGTACGCGTTCCACTGCTGCAACGGACCGGAAACGGCGTCGCATGTCGGTGTAAGCGGCGGAGGAAACAAGCCCGGAAGCAACTCATTCATTTTCAACCGAGCTAGTCGCAATGCTGCCACCACGTTGGAAGCGTTTTCGACGTAGATACGGGCCTCACCCTCGTAAAACACCGGCACGGTTAGAAACAGAGGTTCTTTAGCTATCGTCATGCCGGTCGCCTTGGCCAGCATCTCCGCTTCGCGATGCATCTCGCTGAGGTCCTTGAAGTAGCGGATGGCGTCGCGGTTGTTCCAGTCAACCCATCCGTTCTCCCAGCCTCCCCAGGCGCGTTCGAACGTATACGCTGGAGTCCTGGCCACGATACAGCATTTATCGTCGACTGGCAGAAAGGAAAGTGTGGTCTCTTGCACAGCGGTGTCTCCTAGCTTTGCGTAAACAAGTAAACGTGTCTTGCCAATGAATTATGACACCGTAGCTGTAGGTCATTTAGGAGCTAAAAAAAGGCAGACCATTGCTGGCCTGCCTTCTATTTTTTTACCTATCAGCATTCCGGCTACAGGTCGACTGCCGTGTTCAGTTCAGAGAGGATGTCGGTGATGACCTCGAGGCCGGCGTTCAACTGCCACAAGTCCTTCGCCATCTCGCAACAGTTGTCCGGTGGCGGCTGCATGGCTCGCTTATCGGCAGGTCGCAGTAGCAACACGGGGTCCAGTTTGGTGCTCAGTGCGAAGAGTTCGTGATTCACGAGCTCGAGCTGTCGTTCCGCGGCCCGCAACAGACCGGACACGGTACGGATAGCTTCGGCCTCTTTCGCAGGCTGTTCCTTTTGTTCTTCTGGCGGCATAGTTGTTCCTCTAGTGAAGACAGGCGGCGTTGGTGGGCACACCGTTGTGCTCACCGGTAGGGGCTCTGGTGTGGTACTGACGGTCAGGCACATGATGCCTTCCCGCATGAAACGGATCACGGAACCTGCAGAAAGACTTGACAGGATACGAGACCAATCAAGGCGGGTAAGGTTTTCCGGTATCTTCAGTTTGTCGTAGGGGATCACCGGAAACGTAGGTAATCGCTGAACTTCGTTGTAGAGGTAGTAATACACGGCCTTTGTGGCGTCGGCCCACGCCGCTGTGCTTGTCAGCTCACGAGTAACGAAACGAGAGTTACTTGCCGCGAGCCTTAACGCATTAACTACTACATATCGGCCTGCGTTGTCCTCGTCATCCAGCGCCGACTTGACCAACAGGTTGCGGTCGACCAGCCTTTCAATGCCTTTGCGGAGTTCGTCATCCGTAACCGTGGAAAAACGGCGCATGCCTTCGAAAGACGTGTAACAAGTTCCGTCTTCCGACAGCAGCGCAAGAAGCATTACTTCATCGTCAATGCCGTGCGAGTCGCCATGCTGTTCTCGCGTTAGCCACTCATAGCAACACTGAAGATCGTCACCGCGGCCGTGAAAGAAGAAGTCGATGACCCTGGTTCTCCGCAATTCGATAAGCGTACGCCACAACTGTGCCACGCTACCGGAAAACCCGTTAATCAGCCAACGAACGGCTAACACGTCTGACTGTTGCCTTACTACCGAATCGTTGTAGTGAATCGGCAGGAGCGCGAGAATCGTTTTGACATCTGCTTGATCAGCTGGCCTATCCACCTGGTTGCTTATGACTGGATGTTCGTACAGGTCTTGCCACATCCGATGCAGGATAATGACCTCGCCACCGCTGAAGTTTTCTACCCAGCCACGGCTCGCCATGCGGTGAAGACCGTTCTGAATAGTTAGCATGTCTTCTCTGGTGAACCCGCTCAACGCGCGCCAATGGGTGCTGTAGTTCTCAGTTCGGTCAATATGCAGCACATCGAACATCAACGCAATTGCGCGTAGCGCCTCGTACTCTTCGATGTGAATGGACGGGATGGTCTGCAGTGCGTCGTCTAGACATTCATCACTCACCAATCCCTTTATCTCTTCCCAAGGGATCTTCACCCGAACACAACTTCCGTCGCACGGCTCCAGCCAGCCTCTCGCTTTCAACAGTTCGATGCCGTGCGTTGGCTCTATTATCGCCGCGTTATCGATGGCCGCCAGTTCTAGCACTTGAGCGTGGACTAACGGCATACCGCATTCGTTTTGCGCGTCAAAGATCGCTTCGATTACTGCGCTCTCGTCCGGCTCTTCCAACGCGCACTTAGGAGGGCCGGCAGCAGGTGCTTCGTGATCGACGATGTGTCTTGCCAGACCCCAGAAGGCTTCAAGCAGCACGCAGGCGTCGTTGTGCTTCTGCTTGCGGACGAAACCGCCCTTATGCAGCGCCTGAATAACCTCGGCGAACTTCTTCCGCTCTTCCGGATCGTTCGTCAGAGAAACTACGTCCGGCAGGTAGGATGGCAAGCCAACCGTCGCCGGATTGTTCGTTTCGATCCAGCTGACGATTGCTTGCACTACAGACGCCACTTCAGGCGTAACTTGGTGTTTGTCCGTGTGGTGGTTCTCTTCCGGTTGGTCTGGTGGCTTAATGCCAGAAGCATAGATCTGCATTGTCTACGTTCCTTTCCGCATTTGCTTCAGGTGGTTCTCAAGAATCTGCCGCAGTACATCGGACCGTCGCTCTAGGTACTGGTTAAGCCGCGCACGGGCTTCAGCGACTAACCGCATCAGTCGCAGCATGTGCTCTGCCTCTGTCACAGTATCCGGCAACAATTCGGTCTCAAGCTGGTCAAGGCTCACCTCGTAACTGGCGATATTTTTCCTCGACCATCTCGTTGAGCTTCTTCTTCACTTCTTCTTCGGTGACTATCAGCTTTTCTGCCTGTGGTTCCGGCGCCGGATCCTTGGCAGGATGCACCGGTGCTTCCGGCTTCGGATTGGGTGCTGTCTGGTCCTTGTCGGGTACGTTCTTCACTGGGATCTCCTGGCGTGGTTGGACTACTTCGTAAAGGAACACAGAAGTGGTAGTGCGGATCTTCTTGCTTGCAACGAGCCTGTGCAGGCTCAACACCGTAGCAGCCGGCAGATAGCCGTAACCGGCTCGATTTGGCTGATCCGGATCTTCGGGATTGTCTGGCGGAAGTAGTCTGTCCACTCGGTAATGTTGTAAGTTCGCTTGAGCGCATTACGGATGTGCTGACACAGGCTGCGGATCGCAAAGACCCGACCAGTCTCGAACAATAGCGAAAGTGTGTCGTCGGTTTTCGACATGTGTGAAACTCCTTTCGGTCGTGACGCAGTGAAATAAAACCGACATTCCATATTTTTCTATGGAATGTCGGAGTAGTGCGATACAGACAACAACTGAGCTATTCGCCGCCTTTTTTACCTTTGCCGTATCTCGCCGCGAACCCGTCGAGCATACACACCATGAAAGCGTTGAAGTAGTTCTGCGCAAGGGCGACTTCCTCATCGCTAAGTCGAACATTGAATAGATCAAATGCAATGCTGTCCGGCGCAGGATTGGGCTGGGCAGGCTTGTCTGACTCGGTGTCGCCGGCACGTGTGCAGACGATCTCGCAAGAGTCCAGTCGTGAAATGTCCCCACGGTCTTCGAGGATGTGCAACGCATCGATCAGGCTCAAATCGCTCCACTCGGTAAACAACATACGCAAGGGTACCGCTGGATTCTTTTCGGTACGCACTAGTTCTTTGATCCGCTGGTACACCGCTTCGACTTCGTCGTTGTACTTGGTGTGACGCTCGGTGCTGCCTACTATTTTGGTGGCCCAGTCCCAGAAGTCAGGTGATACTTCGAATACCCGAGCAGGCGACGTGTCCTCAGTCCGTGAGTTCACAGCCCAGATGGCTCCACGTTGTTCCAAGCTACGCAGGCCGATTTTTATCTCGGCTTCGTCGTGTGTGACAGCATATCCAATGATTTCTTGCACAGAAAACCGGATACGCTGGGATCCTGCATCCGTTTGGTACCGCATGATTGCGGTAAGGACACGACGTTCGTACACCGACATGTCCTGCGGTAGGTACAGGTTGATGTGACACTCCATGAGTACCGAGTCAGGAATGCTGTCCAGAAGTAAGAGACAGACGAACGGCTGTTTGATCTTGAATGAGCATCGGGCGCCTGCGGCCGAACAGTCATCTGCGGCCGCGTAAACGTAACCGCCGGCGAGAAACGTGTCCAAACACTTGCCGATGTCAAAGTTTGGACTCAAATAGTCTCGCAGCAATCCGGTGTACACGACGTAGCCCGCGCCGGCACAACTGCGACACGCACTGGTCATCCAATTGGCGGGTAATCCCACGTTCGCTACGTGCTCATCGCGCAAGTACCGCTTAACAGCATGGATGAACTCCCTCTCCTGCAGAGTGAACATTTCTTCGTAGGCAGACATCGCCTATTGACCCTTTCTGTGTGTTGGGAAATGGTAAACGAAAACCGACATTCCATATTTTTCTATGGAATGTCGGTATCGCCGTGTAGCACGTTATCACACGTGGTGCAGCCGTAGGACGAGTCCGGCTCTGCAGTAGACTCGTCCCAGCGTCTGAAGACGACGTAAGCTAGAAAGCACCTCGGGAGCGCCTGCCCACTGGAACGTCCTCAACACCAAGTGTTGACTGGGCAAAACCTTGCTGTGCTCCCAGGCGACGATAACACCGTAAATGGACCTGTCGAGCCCTATCTGGCTGAAGTTTTCGTTAGCCATCGTCCGCGACACCGGTACGCGCTGACGCAGCAAAGAAAACAGCTCGCGAGATGGCGTAATAAAGCCATCTTGCAATCCGATCCATCCGGACGCCCACAAGTACTGGAATCCGAACAGTACAAAGCGAGCCGATTCACAACTGTGGTTGAGTAAGTCGGCAACGTGTACTCGCATGTCACCGGCCTCTGCAAGCATCAAAGCGACAGCTGCCTCTTCCTTACGCGGTGACCAATCGTCGTCTTCGTCACATTGCTGCTCTTTATCGATATCGCAGTTGTGCAGGTAGGTAGACAGCCCGAAGCGACCGTCCTCCACCGTCAGCATGGCTGTGTCTCGAAGAAGCTCCAAACCACGGACTACATCCATATCGTTAGCGGCCAATGCGTAATGCGGCAGTATCGGCGCCGTCAACAACTGGCTGCACGGCCGCATCACCGCTTGGTCGTCGCTACACAGCGCTGTAACGTGCCGCATGATGGTTTGTGCCATCCACGCAGCGTCGATCGTTTTGTGGCCTTCGACTTTCGCTACGACTTTCGGATGGTTCCGTCCGTCTTCGTACGTCGGCCCGTCTCCGACGCGTGAACCAGACAATCGTATCCAACCGCGCCGTGCCAAATGCGACAAGGCGTTGAGACTTTCGTGGCAAAACGCAATGCGACTGTAACGCTGAGCAATGTTGCTGGCGATCCACTCGTCGTCTTCTTCCTCACCCTCTTCAGCGGCTTCCATGTGCTTGGCCAATACGTAGCCGCTGAACACTTCGATTTCGTTGTCAGACGCTTCGTCCGGCAACGGCTCAATGGCTACTTGCTTCTCCTCTTCCTTTTTCTCCGCTTCACGTGGTTCCTCCTCTTTCACCTTGACGACTGGTACGGTATCGAGCCAGAGTATTGGTCGTACCCGGTCGGCATGTCTCGACAGGAATAACTGCAAGCCAGGGTACATGAGCATGTAGTCATCCTTGCAGCTTTCAAACTGCTCACGCAGTTCTGCAGCGCCGTCTCGCACAGCGTCGCTTAAATCGTCCATGTCTAACGGCAACGTACGCAGCGGAATCGAGTAGTAAAACGTACGTACCGGTGGTGTATTTGACGTTGCTCTGTACGTGACTCCCACTTGTTCATTGAATACTAGAGGCAGGTCGACACCGGTTCCGGCCTCGTTAAAGCCTCGTCTCGCAACCTCGATCAGTGTCTCGTGGGCCTCTTGGATTTGTTTGTCCGTCACCGCTGTATCCTCGCTTTCGGCTTTCGTAAACTCGAGCTCCTTTTTTTCCTCAATGGCCATGGCGGTCATTTCGGCTACCTGTTCATCGGCTTTTGCCGCGGCGCGCGCCCGATTACGTTCTCGTTGCGAATACTCCAGCGACAACCTGACAGTATTGACGTGGCGGATTAGGTGTCCGTGAGCTACGAGCCTTCTGATGCGAAACAACGTGGCTACGTTTCTATCCGATCCGACTAGCAGGTCACTCAGGTTTACGCTGTCTTCACCGCGCAGTGTCTTAATGCGATCGATTAGAGCAGCGTCCCCGCGGTACGTCACGAACGGCTCCGGAGCTCCGAATTTGTCCGTGCCGCTCTGAAACCCTTGGCGCAGGTTTGGAAAGTGTTTGTCGACAAAGTTGTGAAATTCCGCATGCACACCGATGACTACGTCCTTGTCCAGCGAGATCAATCCGCGCACGGAAAGATACGACAAACCGGAAGCGATGAGCAAACGACTGTCGTTACCTGTGTACACCTGCAACAACTCGGCCGTCACAGCTTTCGGTACCCAATACGGTCTGCGGTATCTGCCATCGGTCAGTAGTGCGATGTCGGCTAGTGCCAGCGCTAACGATGACGCAGTTACCAGTTCTTCATGGCACGGCGTCGAATCAGGCTCCGTATTCACTTCGACCATGTTGGCGTCCCGCAACGCAGCAAACGGCAACTTGTCGAGCAACATCAAGTAGGCAAGTGACCGTGAAATCTTCAGCTTCTTCGCGCTACTCGCTGACGTAATCAGTTCGGCAGTGATCAGCTCGGCCAGACCGGACATCAACTCTTCGTCGTTGTGTGGTAATTCATCGGTTTGGATGATCATGTTCTTGGCTAAGTCTTCGTCGGCCACAGCGTACACCCACGACTTGAGTGACCATCCGTTACGTGTCAGAGTCTGCTTCCAGACCTCGAACAGCGTACGCATGGCTTTGGTCGCCCGGGCAGAAAATAGTGACAGTTCCATCACTTGGTCTCCTTAAGCTAGAAGTGTGGGGTAAAGCATGTCGACTTCAAAGCACGGCTCCACGTTTTTTCTTAGCCATGCGGCGTCTTCGTCTTCGAAGAAAACGAGCACCATTTTTCTACGCAGTTGTTCGTCTCGGCACGTACCGAAACGGGCTATGCCGATGGCTCGGGTCGCTGCCCGGCGAAACTGTGAGTGCTTTCTCTGAACATCGTCTTGGCCATAAGCGCTCATCTCGCTGGTTATGTTATAGGACGCCTTGCAGGCTTGCTCGAGCCTGTCGAACCCGACAACACCGCGGGCGAAGTCTTCGATCGCGGCGATAACTTCGTGTATTCTTCGGACAACGTCGCGTTCGTAGTCAGTTGAAGCTTCGGTCAGACAGGATATCCTCCACCGTGCAGCCGCCGCGAAAAACAGCCGCCTGTTTATGCTCGACATCACACTTGCTCGCGTCGCTACCCACTGCAAGTATTTCACCGGTGCTAAATCCCACACGTCGTACATGGTGTCGCACGTCTTAAGCGCCCATTCCATGCCTTCCTCGCACGCCGTGTACACCGCGCAGAACTGAGGGATTGTGAATGTCCGATTGTTTGTTGTGTCCAAAGTCACGGCACTGCCTTTCCTTGTTGAGTTTTCAGTTCGTAAGCACAGGCGTCGTCGTAGGCGTCTCTGCCGGCGTTCGTTATCTCGTAAACGACCTGTACCTCTCCTGTGTGTTGCTCTACGGATTCACGCAAAACCAACTTCTTGTGAACAAGCGAACGCAGTGAGGAAGGATGGAGCCCTTCTCTGGTGCACTCCGACGATCGCTTAGGTCCGTGATACCGTAGGAAAGCTAAAGCTTGCTTCTGCCTGTCGCTCAACATCAACTCGAACTCCGTTTCACGTCTAGTAGCCTCGCGCAGCGATCGCACAGGGTACCCACCCTACCGTCCCCGAGTTCAAGAATCCACGCGGCAGGCTCGTCGCACAGAATTGGTCCGCTTTGGATGTCGTACGATGATTGTCGACCACACGAATGGATCTCTTCCCAGTCCATGATGCGACGGAATGTTTTGTCGGCTAGTGTTCGGCTGTCGACTCGCCCACGGCGTATGGTCTCTTTGCGGACTCTGTCGAGTTCCATTTGGGCTCTTCGTAGATCCCCGAGCGTGGGACTGTGAAATGGCATTTTTTTAGCCTTCCATATAAAAAATATGTTGAATTTCGGCCTTTTTCCCAGCGAAATAGAGCGCGCGCCGAAAAATCCCGACTTCCGCAGGCACCTCCAAAAGGTGCCTGTTTCCCCCTCTCACGAGGAGTAATTCCTAGTGAGGTGCTTGACTATTCCACCACTCTCCGTCAGTTGTCATCGTTGTCATCGTGGATGACCGAACCGACTTCCTTCAGTACAGTGACTGCCTTGAGGTACGCAGAGTTGCCTGCCAGTTCCTGAACCGCAGTCACACTTGCAGACCTTGCCGCCATCGCAGTCAGTGCTTCGTAGAGGGCTTGCGCCTTTTTCTTCACGACTTCGAGTTCGGGATTTGTGGTTTCCCAAATCGGGATCGTTTCGACGATACTCGCGTTGCTATTGTTGGGGTCGAATTGAAGTACTCCGTGAGCTTGTTCCAATCCAGGTATCGGCATGGGCGTGTTAAGCGAGTCGCGCATGTGTAGCGCTTTTCGATACGCCTCGTGTCGTTGACACACTCCCTCGATACGCAGTTCGATGACGGCTGGAATATGCACTCGGTAAATAAAGCCAGTAACGATCTGCACTGGCTTGCCGAGTTGTTCCGTCTCTGTCTTGTTGTTTTGCGATGAGACTTCGGGTTGGTTGTTGCTCATGCCTTAGTCCTTTTCCTTGCTCGATGCCCTGGTACGTCGGTATTCCACTTTCTAGCCGCGTCTAACGCCTCTCGCCACGTACGGAACTTAGGCGGACTTACCTCGCCATCAGGATGTGTCACTTCGTACGGGTATTCGTTGTGCTCTTCCTGATACAGCCGGCTGATTGTCGACAAAGTTACGTTGGGATCCGGCCGCATAAGTCACTCCTTCATTGACGCTATGTTTTGGGCCTGTAACGTTGATTCTCCATCATGCTTGCGTAGCGCTCGGCCACACGCACAACCGCTTTGAACTTGTCTTCGCCCAACTTGCAAAAGCCTGGCAAGATCGGCTCTGGATGCTCTCTACACGGTTGGAAGATTCGATCAACCTGCTTAAGCGCGTGCAGGTATAGCTCGCGAAGTCTCGCAGCCTCTTCTTTAGCTGCCTCCAGCTCCCCTAGTACCTTATCGGGTACATCTGTGAGACAGCCTTCAGGGTCCATCGCCATAGCCCCGGCCAGTTCCTGCATGGCTTCCACTGTGCGTCTCGCACCTTCCATGGCCTGCAGCTGAGTTTCGTAGTCGTACTCGTCGCAATTCGGATCGTAAATACGGGCCAGTGCCAACCGTTCGGTTTTAGCCGCGTCCATCTCCTTACGCAGTTCGTGTAGCTGACGGTCTAGATCATCGCATTCGTCGCTCATCGTCCTGCTCGCAGCTTCGAAGACCGCCGCAACGTCAATCCATGTGTCGGTTGCACGTTCGGAATCTGCACGGTCACAACGTAACCGCACGCATTCGGCCTTAACGTCTGCGAGTTCCTTTTCTAACGCGTCTATCGCGTGTTTTTGTGCACCGGCCAACGTCCCCCATTTACTTACGTCGCCTTTACTCTCAGCAATTGCAGCCGCGACAGCTGCTAAGTGCCCGCCCACTTCGTCTTCACTAATCGGCAGCCTTTCTGCCAACCAAGCTTTGATCCGCTCAAATCGATCGTTGTCCATCTTTTTAGGCTCGCTCACGTTGTTATTCTCCAGTACAAACCGGTAACAGACACCGTACTACTCTTCCTCCGCCTTCGCTTGCTTCTCAATCCACTGCCACTTGCCGGTTTGACTGTCGTATTCGGCGTAGCCGTGCTTAATGGCCTCTGCCTTCCAGTCGGCACTGGCGCATACATTGATGACCGTGGCAACCCCACCACAAAGCACTACGCCAATAACGAACCCGATCGCACACGCGACGTTCATGTCTCTCGTGTATTGCTTCGACATGATCACTCAGCCTCCGTCTTTCTTGTCATGCTGCGTAGCTTTTTGGTTTCGTACCTGTCGCGTGCTCCGCAATCGCGAGAGCAGTAGACAGCATCTGCACGTTTGTGTGTTTTGCGGTGGGTCGCGCATGGCTTTCCGGCTCGGCATTCTGAACACCAGTCCTTGGGGTCGATTTCAGCTCCGCACCAAAGACACCGACGTGGTTCGTCGTCGCTCGTCGTTGCTTTCATGCGTCATCTCTCGCCCCGTTAAGAGAGTCAGCTAACACGAGCGTGGCAACTCCATGGACGGGGACCAACACGAGTATGCCTTTGCGTCGCATCGAATCAACTACTCTATCTTGCACCTGCTGCTGCACAGAGGAACTGTCGTGAGAATACAAACCGTAGTTCCTGCTGTACCGCTGGCGAAAAAGCATCATCCCATCTCGCATGGACTGCGCAACTTCTAACTCACGTCTCGTCATGTCGCTCATATCGCCTCCTGTTGTGCTGATTTGCTCAGATGCCCAGTCTTGTCCG
>ERZ761584.29-NODE-29-length-47889-cov-30.210394_pt1 | contig 47889 bp, 64 predicted proteins | sample MGYA00512168_ERZ761584 | MGnify/ENA primary metagenome ERZ761584 (study PRJEB28899, sample SAMN03785564) | bioreactor sludge metagenome | biome: EBPR Sludge; feature: EBPR Bioreactor; material: 0.22µm filtered reactor supernatant | place: Saint Lucia: Queensland...
CAACCCCACGGAGGGTGCTTAAGTGACTTATTATGATTATCCAAAGTTTGAGTCATATATGTCCATCCAGTTGTTACCCTATTTATACTGGCCCATATTGAACGTATCTGACCCAATATATGCAGCACTGATTCTCCTACTGTATATAATATAAGAGTCATGATAAACCATTTAGATTCTGGGTGGAAAAATAAAATACTGGTGTAAGCACAATAACAAAGAATACAAAAAGTCCTCTAGCCATTTACAAACTCCTATGGAACATTGTTACCTTATATATTATACCATGACTACTTTGTCGATGCAACACCATTTCAGTGACCACCCTATGTAGACAAGTCACCACGTGGGCGGTCGCGGAGACCCCACCCCCTATCGCGCGCGCATCACACATGAGCAACAAATACGCAGGGTGGTATAATGTTACCTTATCATTTCACTACTCAATACGACACTCACTAAATATACTCAAATAAATTCGGGACGTGGTCGATTTCTTCTATATAGTAACACACATCAAACATAAGTCAATACATTAAGCACAATGTTACCCTTACTAGTTGTTATAGTCACTTAGAGAATCAATCTGGTGCATATTCAAATTAGGTAACAACTGACCTACTACTATATTAACTCTTATCTCTCTACTTCTCTTTATACTTAGGATTAATTATGACATCATTTAACGCCCCCAAAATTGTTTCATCTAATCCATTTGAACTACTTTTCATAAAAGGCTTGACTTTTTGTTGAACAACAAGTAAAGTTAAATCATCGACAAAGTACAAAGCAGTTACACATTGAAAGGAATGCTAACCATGACAATGGCCAGCCACTTAAAGAGACTAAAGAAGATATTTAACGATCATAATATTGAATGTGATATAGAGTGTGGTTTTGTTACTGCCTTTATCCCCCGAGTTGATTATATACCTTACGCACACAATGAAGATGATGCATTCGAAGCTGTTATTTGTTTCAACACACAGGATGTTATGGAAGTACTGGGATATTAGTAGGTAACATTATCCCCCGAATTATTTTATTGGGCTAGGTTATTTATAGGAGAAACCGCATGTTAACTATTGATGCAGTGTGTAGAAAGTTAGAAGATAGAGCTGTTGAATACCAACAACTTGCGCAAACTTCTAACGCCCCCGATGATTTGTTAATCTATTCCGCTAAGATGAGCGCATTCAATGAAGCGTCTCGCTTAGTGCGTTCGTTAACTGATGGTTATACTTTAGTGGAGGAATAGCGCACACGCCCCGATTTATTTCGGGGCTTTCTTTACCTTGGTTAGGATGGTTGTTTTTTGTCGCAATACTAGAGGAGTTTACCAAAATGAAAAGCGTATACGATACCAATCACGAATTAGCCCACGCATGGGCGCATCAACTAAGCCCCAAAGGCAGGACACCTAATAGCAATTTTTATTTTGAGGGCAAAACTATTTATAGTTATGGCAAACACTTCCCCATTGCCACTCTGCTGGACGATGGCACAGTGCAATTTACTAGCCGGGGTTATAGTATCACCACCAACGGCAAGCACTTGCCTGCGGCTCATAGTGCAGTGTCACACCTAACCTATGCCCCGAGTTGTCACACACCCTTTATTGATTCCTGGAAATCTCACATCCTCACCAATGCAGACGACTTTAGGGTGGCAATTCAATTAGCGGTACACAAGGTGCAACGATCCACCACCGCCAAGCAATTGGTGCGTAATCAGGAAACGTTACAAAATGCAGTGAATGCAGCGCAAGCATGGGCCAATTGGGTGGAAGAAAAGAACGGCATTGATGCGCTTGAGTGGAAGATCTCAAGAGACGATCGCCATACGTGGTTAACCGTATTTGAAAACTTAGCTTCTCAGATTGCCGCAGCCGATTCATGGCTTGGTAATACTGAGGATGAAACCTTTAAGCAAATGTTAGCCAACAATAGACAAGTCCGCACTGCCCATTTAGCCCGTGAGAAGGAAGCAAAAAGAAAACAGGAGGAAGAACGCATTGCTGTTTATCAGCAAAGGCTACAAGAGTGGCGTCTGGGTGGTCCCAATAATATTCCGCATGTATGGGGTGACAGCACCGCCCATCTACGCTGGAATTGCATGTCCACTGGTTGGTTCTTACAAACCAGCAAAGGCATTAACATCCCCAAACAAGAGGCAATCTTAGCGTTTACTCTGTGGAAAAAGGACAAGATTGTAGGTCACAAAGTGGATGGGTATCTTGTTACGCACAATGCGGATGGTTATCTGCAAGCTGGTTGTCATCGTATCTCGTGGGAAGAGATCGAGGCAGCGATTGCAGCCACCCCAAAATCTGAGGAGGTAGCAGCATAATGAACGTGCGCGAATTAATAGAAACACTAAACCAGTTTGACCCTGAACTCAAAGTTTTACTATATGTAGATGATGAGGTGTGTGGGTGCAGAGAGGAATGGCTAATCACCGTATACGAAGACAACGGAGTTGAATACCCACGTATTGTTGTACTTAGTTCACTAGAGGAGTAAAACCATGAACGTATTAGTCACACGTAATCAGATTGTTATTTCGGGAGATGATGGAGTGGTTATTCTATCCCCCGAGGATGTTACTAATCTGGTAAGAATATTAGAAGATGCGCAGCCCGCCCTATTTGGTGTGGATGAGCCAGCACATTATTTAGTTTAGGATGGTTGTTTTTTGTCGACAGGAGAATAGTATTATGTCTAAGCTTAAAAATATAATTAAGACACTACACATTGCACACGATAAACTAAGTGAAGCAATAGAAGACGGAAACGATTTACACTTTGCCGGGGTGCATACTTGTTTATGCTTTAACGCACTTTGGGAAGTAGACACACAACAGCTACGCCCAATGCTAAAGTATTTGATTTCCTGGATGAAGGATCCGGCTGTTAGTCTAGATAATATGAAATTGAAAGCACAGGTGCGTACGTTATGTGTTGCTCTATATGGAGAAGACTATCATGCTGTTATTCAGGGTTAAAGACACTGACGGCGCTACTGTGTGGGTCAATAGCGCATGGGTGACTATCATTGCCCCGGATGGTGATAAGACTCGTATCTACATGCACGACGAGTGTGGAGTAGAAGATATCACCACCAAAGAGCCCATGAAAAACTTAATAAAACGCATTGAGTCTGTAGGTGGATGGAGGTGTGTAGAATGAAGTTACCGGCCACTAGTGAAACGCAGGCGGAGAAAATCACCTTGGTTGTAATGTATATTGCCTGCTGTATGGTTGTTCTGTTTTGGTTCCTATCCGTGATTTATAGAGGAGTTCAATATGATTTACGCGTCCCCCGAGTTCCACACTATGAAGGCCATTCTAGTCCCGGTAGTTTGGCTACTACGATTGACGATTGCTACCGTTGGCATAGCTGCGATGTTGCTTATGGGCGGAGTGATTCACGTCCCTCAAACGCCTGAACAATTATTACAATTGGGCATCCTACTGCAATTGATTGCCCAAGAAGTAGATTATGAGGTGCACAATGCGTAAGATGGGGCGCCCCCCATCAGGTGATAGTAAAAAAATAGGGGTCGGGCTTAGGCTCGACCCTGTTACTCTCACCTTGTTGGAGGATATTGCAAGAGAAAATGGATATGTATGGGCCAGTGGTCGATTTATAGATGAACCCAAGGTGGGCACGCTCATCAGTGACATACTGGACTTTGTGGCTGGCCGAGGTGGTGTTGGCGCCGCCCGAGCGCAGGACGTACTGAAACGCTACAAATCTACAGTATTGAAACGGAGATATCAGCGGGGAAACTGGTCAACCGATTACCGGCCAGATCGTATATAGGTTGGTCAAATAGATCATAGCCTTGGGCACACTCATCATTGCGACAATACGCGGGTAAGGCTAGGCACTCAGCCAACACTTGGGGCATTTCCCGAAAGGCTGGGGTCTGCCTCATTCCACAGAAAGGGCAATCCACTTGGGTGCGCAGTCGGGTCCACAATAGCTTGCGCATCCATTCGTCCCCCGAGTTGGCGGCAATTAATCCACTGCCTCTATCGCGCACGAATGGGTTGAGTGAGCGATTCAACTCATTCATGTCATGCTTTAGCTTTGCATGTGTGTTGTGGTAGGTTCGCCCGGTTTCCTGCGCACTGGGTGGTGGTTGTTTTTTGTCGACAGACTGGTCAATGAATGACTCTGGATCTGGATATGGATTGTAGTCTCTAGTCATACTAATTCACACCTCACAATCTGAATACTGGCCACGGGGCCTCCTAGCCTAGTGTCGTCAAGATATTTCTCTACCGCTTCCGCCACTTCGCCACGTTCAAGCATCTTACCATAATTCAAATAAAACTGGTGTTTTGCCATCTAACTGATACTCCCATTTATTTAATACCGGGCCAGCGAAAAAATACCCAGTCCAGGGGAACTCGTGGCATGCATCACCTCGTTCATATGACTTACCAGTTTCAGGATCGGTAGCCTTGATTGTTTGCACCACACCATCGGCGGTGACTTGGATTTTATCTGTTTGGGTCATCTCGCATTCTCCTCATATCAAAGTGTCTGTGTCTAATGTTTAACTGGCCCCCGAACGAGGGCGTGCCTTCCGGGTAATAGCGAACCAAAGCGATGGGGTAAGGGGATGGCGACTCTTCCCACTTGCCACGTTTGTTAAGCGCCATGTACGGCTGTCCATCAACATAAAATGTGACTCGACCTGTGAGGAAATATATCTCACTAGCCCGGTCGAAAACTTGGGTTTGAAACCAAGCAGTGTCAGTGCGCGCAGGGCACAACAACCAAACATCATTGCGTGCACCTTCAGTTGCACACTTGGTAGACCAGCGTAATAGTTCTTTGCCGTAGGGTGGATTAACAAGAACCAAATTACTAACGCCCCAACATGCCGACAATCCACAAGTGTCAGCGATGAACCGAGTACCGTTGCCCGTAACAAGGCCCACACCCCTCTGAATATGATAGACAGCAGGGACATTGAGATTTGTACAGCACGGATCAAGATCGAATTCCTCCCGACCATAGAGTTCCAGTATTGCTTCCAATAACCACGGGGGCGTCTCCCAACTGTCGTACTTACTGCTTAATAGCGCAGTGCTAACCATACAACTTCACCTTATACGAGTACTCGTAAATCTCCCTGAGTTCATCCGGTGTAACGGTATCCACCAACGCTTGCGTGGTGTGTGCTTTCCTTTTAAGTAGCACTGAGATGCCCTGTTCAACTGTTCCTGCACCATAAAGGTAATAGATATTGACTGGCCGTGTCTGCCCCACACGATACACGCGATCCTCGGCCTGAAAATTATCGCTAGGGCTGAGTTCTAACTCATAAAAAATAGCTGTGCTAGCGTCAATGAGAGTGAGACCAACTCCAGCAGATCGGATAGTAGCGAATAGTATGCCGCCATTTGCTTTCCAACTATTGAGTTGTGATGTTCTATCAGCCTGGGATTGCTCTCCAGTGTGACGATAGACAGCATGGCCTTTCTCCCGAAAATACTTCAAGGTTGGGTTGAGCGACTTAACAAATTTATGCCAGACGATGACATGACTTCCCGCGCTGGAGATAAGACATTCCAGTACACCGAGTTTGGGGGGAGGCGTCCATCGGATTGATTCTTCGAATGGGTCGACACCACTAAGCGATTGCAGTAGTTGGGTAACTTTGACGAGCATCGAATCGTCATTGAGTTCCACTTGGTCGAGGACATTCCGGTAGAGAGTGCACTCGGCATCATAGGGGATGTGTTGGACTTGCTTACGGGGTAAATCAAGGCAGTCTTTCCTTAATCGTCGCAGCATGCATGACTTCAAAATGTTTGACAGCATCTCGTGATTCTTGTACCCCACAATCTCCGGTATCCACCGACGTTTACCTTTAACACTAATCTCCCGAATTTGTGTGATGAGAAAGGTATCCTGCCACCACTCCCAGCAATTAGTGAGCGTCGGGTCAAAGAAGTTAATTAACGCATAAGCATCCTCTGGTTTATTGGCAATAGGTGTGCCTGTCATAGGTAATCGAAGTGCGGCCCCGAATTCAGTAAGCGCTTGCGTGCGCTTTGAATCTTTGTTCTTAATGTAGTGTGCCTCATCCACCACCAGAAGCGTTTCGTCTGGTGGACACATTGCTTTGAAAACTTCCAAATCTCGTACAAAAGTTTCGTAAGTACTGACAACAACAACAGAAGCCAAAGGCTTGCGCTTATTGCGGTTAGGGCCGTGGTGAATGTAGGGTTTAAAACCATAATACTTAATCGTCTCCTGTTCCCAGTTTTTCAGCAGAGAGGCGGGGCACACCACTAGGATATGGTTCACTTTCCTAGCGTGGTAAAGCCATTTGCCAAATGCAAGCGCCTGTATGGTTTTACCTGTCCCCATCTCATCTGCTAGGATGCCACCGCTGTTTTCAATGAGCCACGTGACACCCTCACTCTGATGTTTCATCAACTGCATAGGAATTTCCATTTACAACATACGTGAATCGATTACAAGCCAAGTTGAGTATGTCTCTTCCGGTGACAACTGGCACAGAGCCAGATAACATCCAAGGGCTTGGAATAGTCATCGTGGTGAGCGTGGATAAAATCAGTACTGCGGCAAACTGAGCACCGTTCTGGTCGAACCATCTTGCCACGCTTGATAGCGTTGTAAACGGCAGCATGGGCTCGTCTCTTTTCTGGGTTTCTGGTTCGCCATTCGACCACGGCTTCGGCCCGGTTGACAGGCACTGAACTGTTGTATTCATTCTGGTAATCCCGTCTTTCCTGTCTGTTATGGTGATAATACTCGGCCTGATACTGTTTTACCTTGTCCTTGTTAGCGCGGTAATACTCCCTGCGATACTGACGCTCACAGGATTTACACCATGACTTCTTAGGATAGAACTCATCCTCAACTTTTGTCCTGTTGCACTGGCTGCATTGCTTCATAAAGATAACTTTCCTTCTGTTGCGTTGGTGTCTGTTGACACAACACCAGCATCTCCAACCGACCGTGGTGCATGTCATGCAATAACAACGTCAACTCATGCGAATTTAAACTGTCCAAAAACGCATGCACTTTCTCATAAAACAACGGCGCATCTATTAGCCTCATTGTACGTACTCCACTGTCGGACGCTGGCCCACTTGGGTGCTTACTATTCTCTGGTACTGCGCGTTCAGTGCATTGTAGTTATTGTACAACTGCATATATTGCTCATACAGTTTGACGTACTCCGGGGACTCGGTAGGATTGATGGTTGTTTTTTGTTGATCATCTGTGCCATTGATAGCCCGCAAAATTTCAGCAACACTATTGGCAATGACATACTGAATACCCGTGACTTGTTGCACTAAGGATTGCATCAGTTTTAGGTTCTCATTAGCAACATATGTGCCAAACTCAGCCATCTTAGTTTGCAATTCCATCATGTCTTGCTGGGCCTGGAAGTTTACGCCGCCGGATCTCCAAGGCTGCGCTCCTGCTTGGTTATCCAATACTCCCATTCCCTTATCATCTGTGATGTTAGGGGCAATAGTGGATTGGGCATTAGTTTCTTCATTCCCAGGAGCTTTCCGTTTTCCACCACCACGTTTCTTGGCAGGTGGTACTGGTGGTGTATCGGGATGGTTAATGGTTCCTGATGGTTGTAATTCAGTGGTTGTGGTCGAAGTCGCTTCTGCACTATTAGCTGACTTGCCACGGCCTTTAACGCGGGTAGAGCGTTTTGATGTTTTCTTATTCGCCATACTATTTTCCTTTCTCGAATATAAAGACTGGTCTGTTTAAACAAATCCCATGCCTCATCCCAGGTGAGGCCAGCAAGATGGGCAAATCTCGTAATATAACCTGGGTTTGGACGATAGCCTTTCAGCCATTTGATTACGGAACTCTTTCTGACCCCCAAAATTAGAGCCAGATCGACTACACCAAGTCTCCGCATCCGCATCCAATCGTATAGCGTCATGCCACAAATCCTTTAATAGCTCTAACATTAGCGAGCCTTTATTTGTTGCCGCACTTGTGGGGGTAAAATCTCAACAAGCTTACTTGCATAATTGGTTTCGATCTCATTTCTGAGTTTAGTCCACTCTGATAACAAAATATGATTTGCCCATTGATTCATATAGTCGGATTTCTGGTCTAGAGTCAGACCCGCCCCTGATTGGGGCAGGTCGTCGTCCGACAGTTCAACCGACATATGAATATCCACACCGCCATATTGAACGGTGGGAAACTTAGCCGATAAGAACTTAGTTACTTTCATGACTAGAGGGTTTCCACATAAGCAGACACCAACGCCAGTTCCTCCAGGGTTAATTCAAAAATGACCTGGAACTTGGTGGTGTTATCCAAGGCGATAGGGGCCTCAGTGGGGACAGCATCCGCAGATTTCTTAGCGCCTCGTTTACCTCTTGTCTTCTTCTCCGGCTCGACAGCGGGTGCTGCTGGCTGTTGAGTATCCGCAGCAGGCACACTCGGCGACGGCGGAAGCTGGGGCGGAGCGGCGGGTGGTGTGGGTTGAGCGTACTGGGTAGCGCCCGGTAAGGCACCCGTGCCAAGGTTTTGCTGTACGGGCTGAGGAACAGGTGCTTGCTGATACTGTTGAGGAGCTTGCGCTGGGACACCCACACCAACAGGCGGATACGCCGGAGGAGCTTGAACCTGTTGCTGAGGTGGGTACGCGTAAGCACCTGGGTCAGCCTGAGGAGGCTGTCCGACGGGCTGGTGGTAAGTTGGGACAGGGATTTGTGGTGCATATTGCTGTGCCTGTTGTTGTGGGGGAGCACCTGGAATCGGGGGTACACTAGCCAAGTCAGCAGTGTCTGCAAAAGCTGCAGGGGTTTGCAGATTTGGATTCGGTGGCAGGGGTGGTAAAACTGACATTATTTTAATCCTTCTAAGTACTCTAGATAACGATCGTAATACATCATTGTATGGTTTGGAAAATACACATAGATCTCATTCTTATTCAGACGAGTTCTATCATGCTTTTCCCCGATAATAAGTATTGCACCATCGCCATACTTATCAACAGCTTCCTTCATTAATTGTTCTTTTTCCGTCCGCGTAAATCGTCCTTCTGTGAATTTACAATCCGGTTTGATTGAGGGAAATTGAATATACTCCAAATCTGGTTTTGATGTGCCTCTACAGTGAGTGCGATCAATGCGTTTTGCAAGCAAAGTAAACCCAAGTTCGGATGGCCTTTGCTCACAAATCCGTTCAAAGTTATCACCTCTGTTTTTGTTTAACCTTCCTCTACGTTCATTGTCCATAGTTAATCAAGGCGCGGGAGTTGTTACGCTCCCGCTTTGTGCCTTTCCTTTACTCAGTAATGGTTTCTTCGGTAAAGCGACGCACCTCACCCGCATTAAAGTAGGTGATCACATCGCCATCAGTTACCTTAACAAAAGTGCTACCTGACACCTGAACAAATTCCCAGGTGGCGTTGTTAAACACTTCCGTTGTTTCTACCGAATAAAAGTAAAACGTTAACACTGTCATTATATGTTTCCTTTCTCTGGCTGCTGCGCCTGAGATGTACTACTCGATCACATCATCCAAGTATTTTACCTGAGCTGGATTTACCCGAACCACACTACCATCCGCTCGGGTAAAGTGGATCCACTCTGAATGCTTGAACTCAACATAATCTACTTTTTTATATGAACCATTCAAAAATGCAATTAAAATAGTTTTAATGGGAGACACCTGATTATCCTTCTTTCCGTAACCTGCTAATAATCTTCCTAGTGATTCATTTGCTTCGCGCGGTACATCAATTTTGATGCCACTATTAAGTGACTCAACTGGTCCGTATATAACATCTAATCCGTCCATTAAAATCCTCCCGAATTATTTAAGGGTGAACTTAATTCTACCTTCTTTGAATCAACAAAGTCACCCTCATTGAGTTGTATTGTTACCTTGTATACTGGTTTGTTACGATTGATTCTCACTTCCTCCAGTCTGTTCGCCTCGTGAACAAAGAAAATAGTTAAGACCGCCACAAGTAAGAGGCACCCGATGGCAAAGGTCTGCCCAAAATTTTTCATCTATCATCTCCTCGTCGCAATTGATGTCTGAACTGATTGCTTGCCATAAGCGAATAACCATTTGATTTCATATACTCCCGCAACGCTTGTCGTATGAATTCGCTGCGGGTTCGGTGTTCCTTGCCCGCAGCTATGTCTACTTCTTCTAGCATTTCATTTGGAAACGTCAAAAAAATCTTTGCCACTATTCCCACTCGCAATCAATGCGCTTAATGGTAACTTCTTTGTATTTGATTGACAGATTGCCTGTTTCTTTATTTTCTACCAAGTAATACGGGGCACGTACAATAACATTGGCCACTTCAGAAATAGAAGAACCATATACAGGATAGTACAGGACTGTGTCACCATTCGGAGCATCACTCGAACCGTTCACATATAGTGTCGCGCCATTTACTTTAATTTCTGGCGCGAGGGGAGTGTGACCTAGTTGACCACCCTGAGCATGAACGATTTCCTCCGGCGGATTAACTGTTACATGAATTGCCTTTAACTTACCGCAAGCTGGCCCTTGCTGATATAACTTTACCTGCGGGATGGTGGTTTCTGACAATACCAATTCCTGGTCATATAAATTAAACAGTGCCATTATTATTTACTCCTTGTTGCGTATAATAATCATTGACTAATTTTGCACACTCATCTAAGGGTGCTGCCGGATAAGAATGCCACTCTCTCCGTTTCCATTCCGTAACTGCATTGCAGCTACTGTATCCATTAGATTTTGTTATGGTAATGCCCAAAACTTTACCAACTAAAACTGCTGGTAATCCCATATTGTCATACATAGTTCTAGCCTGCATTATCTTCTGCGGAGGGTATTTTCTGCCTCTGCCATCAATCTTCTTTTCCTTCTTAATGGGAATTTTCTGATCTGCTGTTCGATCTAATAGAATATCTAACTTAGAATTCACCTCATCCAATTTATTGACAAAAGTGTACTGCCAGCCAGTTAACGCCAGCCCTGGATCCACATCTATAACAGGCGGTGGCAACACTGGATATTGACTTACAGAATACTGATCCATCATAGTTTCTCCTTAATACTCTAATGCGAACTCACCTTCTTTTGTCCCCCACGATGGACCCCACGAACACTCGACTTTAATTGGTACAACATCAATAACAGTCTTCATGACATCTATCATGATTGTGCTTAATATTTTAGCATATTCATCGACAAAATCAACAGGTACTTCGAACACTAATTCATCATGCACCTGCAGTAAAGGGTAAACTTTTCTCAGGTGTCCATTCTTATCCAGGAGACGTAATGCTTCTTTCATGCGGCCCCCGACGGTTGACTGAATTGGATAGTTAATAATGTCATTGCAATAGTACTTGGTGAACCCAGATTCAAATGTTTTACGGGGAATGGACTTAGGTGGCCATATTTTGTACCGGCCATCCAGGGAGTAAGCATAATAGTCCTGCTCCCACCGAGCGGCCACGGATGCTTCCACCGATTTGTGGTAAGCCCCAATACCCGGATATGTGTCAAAAAACCCTTTCCAAAACTTTGTGCATTCATCCTTCGAATACTGAATACCAGTATTCTTGTATAGATAAATCACTAGCCCAGATGGAGTCTGACCGTACTGACTGCCCAAGGTAACAGGTTTACCCACATTATCCCGTTGGTCCTTGGTTAAAGATTCCATTGCCACCCCGAAAATACCAGATGCTGTTTTTTTATAAATGTCCTCCCCGTTTCGATATACCTGAATTAGATTCCTATCCTGACTTACCTGCGCCATTACGCGCATTTCGATCTGAGAATAGTCTGCTTTAAGTATACAAAACCCCCGCGACGCAATGATCGCCTGACGAAGTTTCCGTCCAGTTTCTGTTCGCTTGGGGATAGTCTGAAGCGCCGGATCGGTAATGGTGAATCGCCCGGTGTCAGTACCCACCTGATGAATATTCCCGTGTACACGACCCGTAACCGGGTGGACCCATGATGTTCCATTTCGCCCCAAAATAGGATACACATATGAGGTGAGAAGTTTTTTAAGTTTCGTGTGTTCTTCAAAGTGCGCAGCAGAAGGGTGTTCGATTTTGCCATATGTTTCGGCAGAGATGCTGACTGAAACCGCTCCGGTTTTCTTATCTTTTTTAGTAGGTAACTGTACACCGATGGCCTGATACGCTTTGATGAAGTCATCTCTGGTTTCTGGTTTTCGAACGCCATGTGGGTATAACTCCCTTGCTTTCTTAGTGAGGGCACCAGTCTTAGTGTAAAATGATTTAGGTAATGGCACGGCCGGTAATGTTGCCTGTGCCTTGGCCAGCTCCTGCGCCGATTCCTTGCCCAACACGTGCTCTAATTCGGATATGACGGTTAAGTCCATGCCCAACCCGACCATCTCCATGTGACAAGCTATTGGCAGAGTGTCCATTTCTAACTCAAATAACTTGAGTATTGTTTTTTGTTGATTCTCTGGTTTCTGCCGGTCATACTGCTCTTTCATTTCAGCAAACTGCTGCATTTGAATGGGCACCAGAGCTTGAGCATCCTGCAATGAATACTCATACTGGGCAGGCGTCAATGTGGGAGCTGACCAGTCTGATTTTTGCAATTCTTTGTTTAACTTAACCCCAAGTCGACGCTCTGCTACTTCCTCTAAACTAAACTGAAAATACCGACCGGTCCCCAGCATTTTATCGGCAATCATAGTGCACCACAATCGAGTCGGTCTAAAATTGTGTTTCCACAACATTTTCAGGTCGAATGCCATGTTGTGGCATATAATCAGCTTCTTCTCAAATGGGCGCAACCATTCAAATGATTCATGGTACAAGTCAATAACGCCAGATCCCTGGGTATTTGCCAAAGAAACAAGGCGGATGCCCCCGGTGTAAGGATCCAAAGATGTTGTCTCCGTATCCAAACATACGAAGTCATCCGCCAGTAACCGCTGTGTCCAGTGTGTTTGCATGATTAATATGGAATATACTCAGGTGCTAATAACCAGTTGATATCAATTCAAAGTGGGGCGCCGTAATTGGCCACCGGTTGAACCGCAACAGCCTCCTGACTCACTGGCTTTGGCCACGCCAATCTACATGCTTGCTGCATCTGACGGGCTGCCTCTAAGTTGCCACCATATTCTTCCGCTTGACCAGTTTGAGGGTCCACATACGCTTTGAATCTAGCTAAGAATAACTTCTGCATCATGTTTACATACTCAGGCGTGTAGTTGCCAAAGAAATCCAGCACAGGGTGCTTCACTTCAATAGCCACATCACTCGGGGCAGCGTTTGAGTAGGGGTGTAGGTAATAAGAAAACCCATAGCTTTTCCATTCCCCATTAACCATAGCACCCTCCGGCTTTGCCCCAACCAAATATGGTGTTGTTTGAAATGGGAACTGGGGCGCCATCTTATCTCGGATATCCAAAAACAGATTTGCCTCCCGCTGAATATATGGGCTAATGGACAAGCTTAGCCAATACACCGGTAAGATTTCTTTGCCTGATGTGGTGAGATGCTTGTTCCGTTGGCGACGGGTGGCCAAAAACGGAATGCCCATAACCAGCGCTGCCCCTTTAATCGGATATGCCTTTTTATTATCCCCATATGTCTCTTTGTAAAAATCGAACGCCCGACACGCCGGGCACACATCAGAGCCCTTCTGAGAGCCATCCGAAAACGTTTTCCCACATAACACTAAATCCTTATTATCCCCACCCTGCCGGTGATACCACACTAATGGGGTGTCCATAAAGGGCAATAAAAACCATCCCGGCTCTACGTGAATTGACTCGGGTCGTTCCATCCCAGTTAGGTGCACCACCTCCTGGGGGGCCTTCTTTGGGGAGTACCCAAAAAACACATCTGTCATTTGACTACCACCCGACGTTTGCGCCGAGTAGCTAGCATGCATATTTGATCCGAAACCCATTATTTTAATCCTCCAACGCTACGCGTAGAACTCACACCAGTCTGACAGGACGGTAGTGGTTCGCCTTTAATAACTCTATCGAAAGTAGCTTGATTTTCCTGAGTAAAGTCAATCTCTCCAGTATCAGCTACCTTCTTAATTAACACCAATGCTTCTGGCATAGTCATGCGTTCACCCAAAATCTTGGAGTAAATCATCATGCAGATAGACTGGATTGCTATCTTATTTGGAACGGCATTAGACACGTGTTGTTCTCCTGTCTTGTTCTCGTACAGTTATTATTCGGCTCACTAAATCTCTATAAGTCATCGCAGCTTCGTACTCAGTTAACGCCTTTATTTTTCTAGCTTCACACACACAAATTGCATCATCTAAACTCCAATTAAGAACTCTGGCTCTATCCTGTCCACGGGCAACTGATTCCTTTGGTCCATCTCCATTAAGGCGAGTCTGGCTGGTCCTGTTTTTATACTGTCTCTCCAAATAATCCAACATAGTCCCGTACATGTATCGCACCGAGTTAAAATAAGCCATCCAACCTGCATAATATTGAAGGGAGCTTGTAGGGTCCGCCTCAATTTCGGCTTCTGACAAGAGCACCATTTTGTCTTGCGATCTAGTTCCGGCAATGGGGTCAACATAACTTACCTCTCCTCCCGTGTTCACATAGAACTCGTAAGCAGTTGTGATCCATTCGTTCGTGCTTGATGGTCCTGTAGACATTTCAATACCTCACTGTAATTCAAATAGGCACGATACACTTTCTCTTGAGCTTGGTCTGCACTCCACCAAAATTCTCTAGTTTGATAGGACTCTCGGTGCACATACGCCAACATGTAATGGTCTACCTTAATGCCATAGTATGCTTGTAGAATCCACCCGTATGTAAATAACTGAGTCTCGTGGTCTGACTTTGATGTGATCGGAGTTCTGCGAACACACAACCGCTCCTGTATTTCTTTTTCATGTTCAGACCACGTAGGGGAAATGACAATTTGGTCTCCCAAATGCTTGCACTTCAGTAACCGCCGTAGAATGCGCTCCCCGTCTGCTTTATCCCGACTATACGTGTTGGTAGTTTTAAACTCCATTAAGACCGTTCCAATGGGGGTATTGAATTGCACCCGGTCTGGTGTGCCCCGAAAATTAATGTCATCAATCTGGATATGCTGCTCAACCCACGCTGAGTTTTCACCAAAACGAGTGTCTAACAACCGCTGCAAATCGTTATGGTAAAGCTCACCGGTTCGGGAATAGCGAAGCAGTTCAACAGATGCACCGCCCGGATTCATACTACCACTTAACTGTTTGTGTGGTTCTTTGTTCCAATCCAACCGACTAGCATGGATGAAACCTTCCCACTGCCTGGGCTTGTGTTGTAGCAACACAGAATCCACACAATTCTGTAGAAACGTGCCCTCAGTTATCTGGTTGTTATACATCCGTAGTTCTTGGTCAGCATATCCAATCATTTTACTAAGCTCCGCCTAAAAAATTATCACGTTGTGGATGCATCCAATTATCCAAAATCCACTGCATTTGTTGGGGAGTCACATCCACCCGACGTAACTTACCGTTGTTTAACCATGTCCAACAAATCCGCTCACCAACGTGATGCACTGTTAACTTGAAGTTGGCACCTTCGCACATGACATCGACACCGGTTGCAATACTACTCACGCTGTCTCCTTTTCGAACTGCCGCATAAGCTTGAACACGCGGCGGCAATGATACAAAGTAAGAGGGTAAGCAGGAAGACGGCCAGTAGCCATGACCCTATTGCGACCATAATTATAATTAGCGGTTGCCATGTAAAAATCATTATCTGTACCTGCTGTCATTGCCTTCATGTACTTTACCGACCCATGCAGATTCTCAAATATGTTATATCGATCAATAACCCGAGTCTTACCATTATCTACGACATGCAGACCTTTTGCCGTCTCTGGCATTATTTGCCCGAAACCAACGCCACCATCCGGGTTTTTAGCAAATGGCCAGAATCCACTTTCGGCTTTAATTAAGGCTAGTGCGTAAGGTTCGTAGACTCCTTGGCGTCTTGCTTCTGCTCGGATGAGTCGCTTGATTTTTTCTTCCCGGCTTCCTCCAGTGACTCCACTAATAGCTCGGTCAAAGCAGGCAAGATTACCCTTTTGGTAATCCACTTTAGCGGTAGCGCTGCAACTTTGCTTATAAATTTTTTGAGCATGCCAGTATTCCTCATTTAAGTTCGCCGTATGAATCAACCTTGACTTGTTCTGAATCGAAGTAGAAGCTCCATACCCCATCGTCTGCGCTGCTGACGCGGAAGGTAAAGGAAGGAAATTTCCGATCCCTATGCTCTTGCCAAACTGAGTATGCGGAATGTATAAAACGACCAGCAATGTCAACAAGACTATAATCAGGAAAGTCTTCACTCGTTCCCATAATGATTTACTCCACAATGCAATTCGGTAACTCAATGAGCCATTTGTGCGTCCCGCAATTTGGGCAGGCCGCAGTGTCCTTACCTTTCGCCCTCGGCCAGTTTCCGACCGGTTTAAGGTCTGTAGCGAGCAGTGGGTGTCCCCACCGATAATCCGTCTTAAACTCATAAATGACCTCCTCACATTCTGGGCATCGAATGCGCTCACCCCGAACGGCCACTAGCTGCGTTGATTTCTTCTTGAATCTTCGCGCCAAAACCATCATCAGGTCAGCACTTAACCATGCCTCTAACAACTCATGCGTAACCGGGCAAATAAATTCCTTTAGAATTAACTCGTTGGTAGCCTTAATGCGTGTTTCTCTTTCAATTATAGTGCTCATTACATAACCATGAAATCGTTCAAAACTCGTATCTTTATGCACATCTTTGACGCTCGAAATTTGACTCAAATCGACACTCGCATTGATAATCTTGGATAGATAGAAATTCAAATCATAAACACAATCGATAGAACGCTTGCCTTTGATATCATAAATCTGAATAAGTGCTGGTTGTGTCACAGGCTCAGTCCTTTTCTCAGGTACTCTATCAGGTGGAAAGGTATTAGAACGTAACTCTTTTCGCAAATATTTATACCCATCAGACCCGTCTTGCCACATTTTACAGCCAAGTCCTCTATGTTCTTGATGTCCTTGTAACGCAGAATGTACTGCTGGGATTGGGTAGCCTTCATGTCTAGAAGAAACTCGTCATCATACCCGTCTCCAGGTGCAAACCATTGGCTACCGGAAGCCGGTACGCGTTTGAACCCGCCCGACTTGCACATCTGTTTCTCTTTTTGATATCCAAATTTGCTTGGATTACTCATGCTTCAACACCGCTTGTGACTGCTTTGAACCAATTATACCACTCTTTGTCCGAATAGATTAAATCCTTCAAAGTCTGGCGCCCCCGATGTTTTTCGCCGTTAGGCATCACGTAGAATCCACCACCTTGGTGCTGAATGACTCCTTTCTCCACAGCCAAGGTAATCATTTCATCGGCGGTGTCAATAGACCCCCGATCGAAGTCAAACATAACACGCAACGCACGGCCTCCAGGAGGAGCGCATTTGTTCTTAACGACCTTCATATTTAGTTCATGCTGTTTTGCAAATCCGAAGGGGTCTGTGGTGTCCACAATGGCCTTACCGTTCACTTCGATTCGCATGACAGCGTAATGTTTAATTCCATTACCCCCCTTGGCAATCGGTCTAGGAGAAAGAGAACCGATGTTGGCCATGATGTGGTTGATGATGATAACAGCAGCATGGCGATTAACCACGTTGAGTTTTGAACAAAGAGCGTTAACGAGCCTGGGATTGTCAGGGATGTACCCTTCCCCGGCACGTTTTTCAAGCATTTTATCACTGGTAAGAGCGCTTGCGCTGTCAATTCCGATAAGGCCAAGGTCTTCCCCGAGCGTCTTGGTGAAATCCATAAGGGCATTAATGACATCTTCCGCACACTGCGGGCCGATATCGATAACTCGTTCGCGGTCAATACCGAAAACGTCTCGCCACTGAGATAATTCGGCATGGGTATTGTTCCCTTCTGTGTCACAATGAATCACATACTGACCTTGCTGGGTGACAAAAGCCTCTGCTGCGTAAAGCAAAAGCGTCTTGCCCGAGCTGGGTTCGCCAAAGAGTTCCACAATCTTGCCCTTTGGGTATCCACCAATGCCCGTGGCATGGTCTAGCAAAACACTACCGCTTGGGATACAATCCAAAGTTGGCTTCATCTGGCTAGCCAAAGACACAGGGAGTCCCTTGGCCTGCAGGTCTGAGAGTAATTTATCCAGCTTCTTCACTCAGGGTACTTCTCCGAACTCGATGATGTCATTGTACCACCGGCTGTCAAATTTCGTCAACCCCAAATTTTCAGAACTCAAATTTTCGAAAGCGTGTTCGAGGTAACAAAAACTCCTCCCTAAACCCAGGGGTTAATAATTAAGTTTAGGATTTACTTATATACACTTATAATTAATGATCCCTGGGTTTGGCGTGGAGTTTTTGTTACCAAAAGGAGACATTTTTACCTTTTTTGTACTTGACAGGTTATATTTTGTCCTTTAAGATACAAACATGCTAAACGTGAAGAGAGAAAATGTTACCTACGCATTTAAGGATGCGAGTGAATTTTTGGAATTTTACTCCTATTGGCGTAGTTCTATTGAACCAAATAGTTGGTTTAAGGCATACTTTTATCCCCGCCAACAGGATTTAATCCTCAAAATTTTTTACTTTTTGTTACAAAATGAGCAACATTCTCTTAACGTATGGGACGAGCGAGGACTGGTTTATCCTTTGCCTATCTATTACTTCACCTCTTACAGCCCGTCCTTTACTAGAGCCAAGAGGTCGTTGGAGAAACTAAACATTATATCCCTATACCAGAAAGGAACAGCAGGCTTACCGTCGCTGTATTTCGTGAATTATGGCGCTATCCGTTCCCTCATTAGAGAAAAAGCAGTTACTATCGGGGGTAGACGATTTATTCCTTCCCTTTTATGACCGTCTGCTGACAGATATAGCCCCAGATTATCCGTATTTAATACAACAGGTAGTGATTGCCCGTACCATTGATAGGGATCTAGAGGGCAAGCTGGTTAAGGTTGACTGGGAGACTGACCCGGAAATCTGGTATCAGCACTTGTCTTGCATTTGCTCTGCCCTGTATACCTACTTGGCTCGGGAGTGCAACCGGGTAGTCATGCTGGAGACCCTTAAGGTGACATCTGTCATTGTTGGTAGCTGGATTATGAAAAACCTGGATATCATGTCTGGCATTCGCAATAGCCCGTTCTTCAATAAAAACTTAGCCTTTTATATTAAGAGCGAACGCGCTCAGTCCGATTTTCTAGAAAAACTGTACTGGTACATTCGTCTTACCCGGTGCCGACTGGGGACGGAGATAACGGATAACGGCAATGTTTTTTGGTTCCCCGAAGAAGTGATACCGGAGGGAAACAACCCGCCTGTGTGGTCTGGTAATACGCTGCTGTTTGTGAATGGGCGCCATATGCAGCGGGGCAGTTCACAGTCATTTCTAAGTGGTCTGTCTAAGTTTTTTCTGTTCACCGATAAACACCCGATTATTTTTATGGGGCATGTTAGTCAAGTGCCGTCTGATTCCCAACGGCACCGGTTCGCTGCGGAGTTTGTGGTATGAATCTTGATTGGAAGCGGTTGAGTTATGCGTATTGTTTTTTGTTGGTAGACCAAAAAATATTCAGTGAATTAGCACTTAGATGTCTGCACCCACAGGTGCATCCTGTCTATCACTATATCCAGCAGACTCAGGAGCAGTATAAGGTCTTCCCAACGGCTGAGCATTTGGCAGCTCAGTTTGGGTTAATCCCAGAACATTGTCGTCTAGAGGGTTGGGTTGAACCTGATTTAGCGGACCGACTTCGGTCGGAGCAGATTCGCTGGGACACCCTGCAGTTGATTGCTAACCTGCAAAAGGTGCTCAGCTCCAATACAAAGGATTTAGACACTGAGCGTATTCTATCCGACGTGTCTACCTTCCAGGAACAATTCTATGCCGTCACCCCCACTGAAACAGTCGCCCTAAGCGATGCTAAAAAAGTAGTGGATGAGTACCTATCCGCAGACAACCCAGCGGTTGCCTTGTATGGATACCCCACCCTAGATAAAGTACTAGGGGGCATCCAGCAGCAACAACTCATCGTAGTGTATGCCAACACCAGTGAGGGTAAGTCCACATTGGTTAGGGCCATCTCGGCCAACATAGCTCAGCAGGGAAAGAAGGTTTTATTTTTCACCCTAGAAGAGTCCAGTCGTAAGTCAGCACTGCAGACCTTTGCCAATATCCTGCATTTTGACACCAAAGCCGTGGTAAATAAGACCATAGACCCCATCAAATTGCGGGAGATGGACCAATACACCCGAGTTGCGGGTGATGTTATTTTCGTGGATAAGGTGAACAGCAAAACAATTGGCGAAATTGCCAGACATGTCCAGCGCTTCCAACCGGATGTTATTGTGCTGGACCAAATCACACTCTTCACTGAAGAGGGGGATGCAGATTGGAAAGCCGTAACCGCCGTCTCGAAGAAGTTGAAAGGCTACTGTCAGCACAGCCGAATACCCATGATTGCCCTGACGCAAGCTACGCGGAAGAAGTCAAAGGTTTCACTGGAAGACAACATGGCCTATGCATACGCCATTGCACAAGATGCCGATGTCGTCATTTATTTGTATCCCGATGAGCCAGCCAACGGATACGTTCGCAAGAAGATTAAAGTGCTCAAAAACAGGCCGGGGGAACGTGGTCTGGAATTGAACATGGCTTGGCAACTCAGTAACGGTATTATCCAAGAGGAGTCAGAATTTTATGGTGCCCCAGATCAAGCTATATTCTCTAATGCTCAACAGTGTTCCGGGCAAGTTGAAGGATTACCTAACGGATCGGGACTGGCGTCTCATGCAGCTTATAGCTTTGGGATGGGACAACCAGTATATTTGCCAAACTATGGGGTTCAAAACGGACCGAGTGGTCAGTAAAGAGATAACCAAGTTGTACAAAAAACTTGAGATTTTTATGCCCACCCAGGGTGTAGACAAACGCGTGTACATTGCTATACTCATGTCATCACTCTGGTATGAACTGACGTTTAGCCATGAGTGATTTGTTACCCTCTGATATTAAAGCAGATTTGCTGAACCGTTTACACGATGCCCGAGAGTATAGAGACGGCATTAAAGCCTGCTGCCCATATCATGACGAGAGGACTCCCTCATTCTATGTTAGCTACTACGAAAAAGCCGGTGGCATTATCGGAAAATGCTTTGGTTGTGGAAAGGCAGTTAGCCTCAACGGGCTGCTTATATACCTACGATCAACTCTCCGACATGTTATTGATCCCACCATCCAACGACATGCTCCCCAGCGAGAATCGGAATCTGTGTATCGACTTGACGAAACAGTCGGATACGCTATGGATGAATATCCGTTTGCCCAACGGGGAATCGCTGGGAATGTCGTTCAAAGATTTGGATTCCGAGTCGATTACTATACCCCTGCCTTAGTTTTCCCAGTGTATTATCAATACGCTTATAGGGGGTGGATAAAACGACTGCTGGACCCAGAAGCACCATTCAAATACAAAATTGAGACGAGTCTACCCGTGCTGGATATTGTCTGGGGATATGAGGATGCTATTGATTCGGAATCTGATACCGTCTACGTTACTGAGGGCATTATCGATGCGGCATGCCTGTGGAGCACTGGTCGGGCTGCAATCGCACTTCTGGGGAAACATCCCCACAAGTTAAAATCACTGGGTCTTCCAAGCGCCAAACAGTGGTGCCTTCTTCCAGATAATGGCGACGACAAAAGCCTACAGTCTTTCCTTGACACATCACGCGACCTATGTGCTCAAATTGCATTTTTGCCTCCCGAATTTAAGGATGTCAGTGACATGATCACCAAGGTTGGGTACATCTCCTTATGAAAACTCCCGACCGTTGGCGGGCCAGGAGACACTTAAGGAGGGGTATAAGAGAAAAGCGGTAAAGTTCAGTTGTTAATCGAGTGAGGAGAAACCACACTCATATTACCAAACTGGCTACTATTTTGTAAACAGCTTGGTTACAGAACCGTAAAACTGAATGCCGTCTTTAATGGCATCCATCAATTCCTCCAGGGTCATGGTGTCTTTGTATCGGTCGGGAATCAGCCCGTAGATAAACTCAACACCTTGCCCCCAGTGTTTGGAAATCAAAGACAACAGTGCCACTGCAAAACCAGTTTTACCACTGCCGAAGATGGACTCCATAAGAGGTAGTTGTTTCTCATCTGCCATGATTTATTGCTCCCATTCTTGGTCTACGCCCGACGGGGCGAAGTGAACATACTTTAACTTAGGACGGTGTTCCGTTTCCCCCTTTACAAAATCCTTCACAGCATCAAATAGCTGCTTAGAACTTAAATCGGGGGATTTAATATCCAAGGCAAAAATTACCTTGCCTTTACCGGGAGCGGTCTTATCGAATCGCCACATGTGGTAACTCGTTGGGGAACCGCCGACCGACGCGTTGTATTGCTTATTCCGAAAGCCACTACAGATTTCAAGCCGAATGTCTTTTTGGAATTTCTCACACAACGCGTCACGCAGCGATTGAACATATCCCATTGCAATCAGGCCGATTTGAATCAGCTCCGCTTGGTTTGGGTCTGCCAACAATTGCGCCGGTTGATGGATGACTTCTTCCAGGTTGAAGTTCCTGGTTGCAATGGTTGGTATCATGCTAGCATCCTTTGCCTTTTTTCTTCTTGGACATTGTTGTTACTCCTTTCTAATAACTAGCGGGTACTGGAAGGGGAATAGGATCATTCACCCCAATAGTGATGTAAAACACACGACCAGTGATGGGCTGGTTGGTAGCATCTGCAGCATACACGTTCAGCGCATCGTTTTCGTCGCAAATGCCAATACCACGAACCTTGTTGATATCCCATTGAGTACCGGCAGTCAGTGTCTCCTGAGCAATAACAGTGCTGGCGCCGCTGCGAAGTTGGACTGTCTGAGCACCAGACGCGTGACCATTTTTAGCCCAGCCGCCAACAACAACATGTTTATAGCCAGCCCCAGGGGCAGCGGCCAAAGCCAAAGCAGATTGAACGGTATCAACAGTAAAAGAAGCGGACTTTAGTGCCCCGGAAGGCCATCCAGCAATGTTATGAGTAGTTCCAGCGGTTGCTGAGTTTGACATTTATTTTTCCTTTCTAGCTAGATAATAGTGCATCGTAATTCGCGCCCATCGGAATCAGTATCAAACGCCAACCCTTCTGGGTAAGTGGTGTTTGTTGCAATTACCCGGTACTTATAATTTTGCCCATGTGACAATGAGTCTAAATCGTTGGCATCTGGCTTAATCGTATAAGTACCAGTGGATGCGTTTTCCACTACTCCGTTGATGGTTGCCTGCACGTCCCCAGCATCGTCGTAAATTTCCATGCTGACGGTTGTGGCAGTCAAATTAAAAATGTTTTGAGACCCGGATACGTCTTTTGTGTACAAGACGCCCCCTATGATCCCATTGTTTTTACCTCGAATGAGTCTAAGATCACTCATAATTATGCCACCGTAACGGTTAGGGTGCTGGTGTTAAACTGCAACACGTTCCCTGTGTTAATGGCCTGAGAGGCACCTAATGCCCCGTGAGCAAGCATGTTACCACCTGAAGATGCATCCCAGTAAGCAAAGTGGGTTACCGTCCCCCAACTCCCACCGGCAGCCGGGAATGTCACTGCGGCGGTGCTGTTGGTGACAGACCCACCCGTCCCGGAAGCGGCCGGGAATGAATAAACCGGACCGGTGGAGTTGGTAATCTGCTGGCGAGCATAGCTGGTTCCACTGACTTCAGTACCGCTGGCATCGTCGGCTGGATTAGCGGTGTGTAGGGATAACCACCGGTTTGTAGCCGCTGCAGATGGGACCGGTCTGCGCCCAGTAATGATATCGCAGACTACCTGTTCAAGATAATCACTGGCTTGTGACATTGTAGGCTTTGCCTCCCTGTTTAATGTTGTAACACTTCACTGCGGTTAAATTTATAAAGCTCAAACTTTTTTCATAATACGCATCTTTGCGGCTCAGTGCAAATGCACTATTTGTAGTGTCTAGCACGGCATCCCTTGGCATATGGGCGTATTGTGGAAAATAGGTAAGCGATATGATTAAGGCATATGCAGTAACGCTAACGTTGCTGGTGACTGTATTTACAATAAAAATCGTTGTTTGCGCGCTACCTCCAACCGCTACTGTAAGATTACTCTGGCCAACTGGGAAAATATAGGTCGTACTGCTGCCTGAACTTGTTATCCCTACAGAAACTAGACCAGTTGGGGTCAGTAATAAATAAACATACGGTGTTCCAGAGGTAGTAATGGATACTGAATTTGACCCGCCGACAACCACTACAGGGATGCCAGATGCTGTTACTGAGGCAGAACACACACCACTAGATAGGACGATGCAGTTGCCAGTAGACAAAACCACAACTGTGGTGTCGCCATAACCAGCCAATACCATTGACCCCGTGCCAGTATTGGTAATTGTAATCGTAGTGCTACCACTACCGTTTACCACTGCCGTTGCCTGGGTGGTAATACCGATAGAACTAGAGCCTGCCCCACACACTACGACTGAACCCATTGTTGCTACAGTGACAGATAATGTTCCAGTGGCTGCAAATACAATCGCAGCAGATCCAGAAGTAGTTAACGCAACAGAAGAAGACCCGGTTGCGTTTACTATGGGGCTACCGGAATTAGTCACAGAGATAGCACTACTGCCCGTGGCACTTGTTGTAGAGTTACCGGATGTAGTTATGGCTACGGACGAACTTCCCGTAGCGTTTATTGCTCCACCGCCCGACGTGTAATAGATAGTAATTTCTACAAAATCAACATTGGCAGTAAAGTTAGTCACTCCTGTATCTGTATCAGTTACAGAGGCAACTAAATCAACCCCAAAATCCGCAGAGTTAACTTGACTATCGGTTAACGAAGCCCCCCAATCATCTGTAGAACCACCGTAGGTAGTATATGTAGTATAAGATGGTGCGGATGCGGTATAGGTTGCGTAATCTGGCCATGCCGTTGCTGACGCTTTATTACTTCCAACTTGAGCCGTACCATTGAATAGCTTTACGGTAACGTCAGTGGTCACGTATTTTGTTGGGTCATAAACATCTTCAAATTTACCGATATTTACAACAACACCATCAATGGTTGCACCTGCTGGAATACTGAACCCAAACCCTCTAGCATTTAAAGTATTTGTTTGTACTGTTTGCCCCCCTCCAGTAAACGCAAAAGCAGATGCTGAATACCCATCTGCAGCATCTCTAAATTCAAGAATGCCCGTTACGCCAAAGTTATCCCACTCAAAATCACCCGCAGCGGTGTTCGGGCAGTTCGTTGCAGAATTTGGCCCAACTGAAGACATTACTCATCCTTATTGCCCGGTAAATAATTACGAACCAAATAGGTAAATCCCTTTTCGCCCATTGTGCCAACGCTTGCTCCAAGTCCACCAGCCCACACTGCATCCATGCCCATAGTTTGAAACATAAAACTTGCTACAAAGGCAGTGGTGCCAGAAAACAAGCACGCTCCAATAATTTTTCTCCAGCTTGATTTTTCCATATCCCGAATGGCCCTTGAAGCAAACCAAACCATAGAAACAAAAGCAGAGACAACCGCTACGATTGCCTCTTCTGCTAGCCGCTCATAAGATACCTGCATTTTAATTATCGCGCTGCTCCCATCACGATACTCCCTGACTGTTTAAAACATTCAACAGTTGGGTACGAAAGTACTCAAAATCAGATAGATTGGCCTCGTTTACCAGATACACTGCTGATTCTAAATCCCCAGCAGCCAGCGACTCCCGTATGCCAGCTTGAGAAATACGAAGTGCGCTTCTAATTGGCACCGGTATAGCAGGAATGAGAAACTCTTCAAACGCTTTTTCTACTTCCGGTAACAAATCTGCCACTGTCTTTTCACGAATCCCGTCCGATGGCCACGGTCCTTCTACTTCCATATACACATCACTATCAAACTTGCCTTCCCAGGATTCGACGTATCCCCCCATTTTAATAACAGAAGGGTCATCTTTTCTGCACACGTAGCGGTAATCCATATCAAATCTCCGAAATAAAGAACCCAAGCACCGTAAAATCAGCAGTTTGGCCAGATGACCCAGTTTTGTAATCAAACTGCTGGCTAGCGTTCAAGGGCATAATAAACACACAACTAATGCTGGATGAGGTCACACCACATAGTTGTGGAATCCATCCATTCCCAGAAGCACCAGTGGGGCGTACTGTGATTGGCTGAGTGTCACTCACTCGGCTTGCTTTTAGGAGCAATAAAGCCCCCCGAGCATTGGCAGGAATTGTGGATGTTAAACTAACCGCAGTAAATGTAGTGTCTACACCACCAGTTAGGGCCAAATAAGGAGTTGCACTGGTAGCTTCTCTAAACATCACCAATCCGCCGGGCAGAATATCAAACGGCAAAATGTTGCCGCTAGCGTCATTCCGAACCGAAGGCGGTAGTTGTGCTTTTTTGGTGTACCCAGATGGCAGAGTGATAGAACCAGATACGGCTTCATTTACTGTGGAAAACACAGCAGAAATGGACGTAAAATCATCATTTGCAATTAGGTACATGTAGTAATGAGTGCTATTGGCCTCACTACCAGTATCTAATCCACCAGCCCCAGACGTGGACAGCACCAACGTTTGATCCGAAGCTAACTGAATTGTGTAGCTACCATTCCTGGCGGCTAAACCTGCTTTTAGAGTGACAGTGGATGCATTGGTGTATTTGACTTTGGTTTCGTACAAAGTATTCCTAGAGACAAGATGTTTTGCCTCCAGTGCATCAAATTGACTCAAGCGAACAGGCTGGGCATTTAAAGTAGCGTCTGACTGTAGTTGCGGCAAAGCGGTGAACACGGCCACATCTCGAACGTTATTTAGCCGTTTCCAGGTTCCAGAATTACTGGTTTGAGTGGTAGGAGAAGACAGTGTAACTTGGGTGGCGGAATCTACCGAAGACACACCGTAGGTTTTAGTGGTTAGCGAATCCAGTTGAATGTATGCAGTGTTGTCCAGATCAGTCGTAAAAGCGGTGCCGGATCCAAAGATAACTGACCCGTTAAGGGAGTGCGTTCCGCTTCCGGTGGAGGTAATATTGACCGCATTGGTTCCAAGGTTCGCGTCATTTGCTGTGGGGTAGGCTTTCCAAGTGTTGGTTGTAATTGTGCCAGCGTAATAAGTGGTAGACGCACTTAATCCTCCCGGCACAGAGCCGCCGCTGTTTTTAATACGAAAAGGCTGGGCAGTGGTCAGACCATGACTGTTACCCGTAATGACATCCGTACTGGCATCCACAGTGAATGTGAGATTATCATTGCTGGTGTAGATTGTACCGCTCCCAGTGGGTCTGGTCTGGTTGACTACGTTGGAGCTGACACCGCCTCCATCCAGCGCTTCGATAGCTTCCTGTACCGTCATGCCCGGATCAATGTAATTTGTGCTTTGCCAGTCCACAGTAGTGGCATCGGCTGTAATGCCAAGAACATTCTCTAGACGGTCTATATCGTCGTCTAAGTAGTTTAATGCTTCAAATGTACTGGATTCCACCAAATTGGTACGTGCAGAACTTGACGGCTCCTCCACATACAAAGGCGGGCTTGGATTCTCAAACCGAGTCGATACTGGCATTACTGTTGTACCTCTGCGCTATCTGTTTGAATTGTATCATCTTGGATGGGCATCGTGTCCATAATCTCATTTTGCCCTTGTAACCGACCTTCTGCCTTAGCGGCATCAATTTCCTGCTGACGAGCGGCTTCCACCTCAGCCATTGCAGCGGCTTCTTCTTTGTTTGAAATGTCAATTAAGTATTGAGGCCAAATTTGAGAAAAACTATCAGGATGCTTCATCTGCATCAACAAACTGGTGGCGCTGTTTGGATTGCCAAAAGTGTCTGAACGGAGACGGTCCATTTTACTGGTCTCCATCTTTTTGCGTTCACTAGCTACACTCTGCAAAACCTGTTCCACTGATTTCCCGGAGGATTTACGGATAGTTTCTACCACTGCATCCCCAAGTTGTTTATTGCCATCCATGTATGCCTTTGCGGCGGCCCGTTCTGGTCCGTTCGTTTCTTTTTTGGCCGCATCAATTTGTTCTCTGGCCACGGCCGCAGTGGACTTTTCAGTAGCCTCGTCTACTGTGTTAAAGCCAAGAGAGTGCAGCGTCGCACTAGCTGCTACCTGCCCTTTTGGCACAGTATAGGTTACTTCACTGTTTCGGTTTATGACCTTGCCTGTTTTAATAATGTCCTCTGTGGTTCTGGCTCGGTTATAGGCGGTCACTTGGGAACGCATAAACTCGTCTGTTTTGTCTTTCATATAATCACCAAATACCCGCCAATAGGCATCTGGGTCTTTGGGATTCATTTCGGCGGCGTGTCCCGCCGCCAAGGTAGCGTTGCGAATCTCTGACAAGTATTGCATACCGGGCAGTGATATAGAGCCAATGGCGCCCCCTTGTAATACATTGCTTCCCAGCATGCGACCTGTGTCAATTTGCAAGTTGCTGACATCTACGCCGAATAAATAAGGTATGCCGCCCGCTGCCACACCCCACACACCGGCATTAAAATTGGCGAGTGCTTTGTCTGTGAGTGACATTTTATCATTCGCATTCACTTTAACAGCACTGTCTTTTGCATTAGCTGCTTGCACTTTCAGGCTATCGATAGAAAGCGATGGTAAATCCATTCCTTCATTATTCGCATTATACAAGCCCGCCAGTCCGTTATACATCTGTAAAGGAACTTGTGCTATGGGGCTTCCGTACGCACCAGCCAATAAAGCGGGTCCACCCGCAGCAGTGCTGAGGTATAACCAATTCCTACCCAGTTTTGGGTTCCCTACTGTTTGAGCCACCGCATCAGCTTGCCAATGAGCCATACTCAATACAAAAGATTGCAGGGAAGCTAAGTTCCTAAAAGTAGAGTCGCCGGTTAATCGAGTTGCTTGTTCCACTCGGATAAGACCAGCATTGGAAACGTAACGGTACACCTCATCCGCAAATTCTTTGGTGCCTGGGACCAGACCTCTGGATTTAGCAATCCATTCCCCCATTGCAAAAGCCTGCATGGTCCCACCGTGCGTGAGAAGGGAGTAAGGCGCCATCAAAGTGTTCGTAACCAGTCGACCACCCTTATTTACAATCCCAGCGCGCTGGTTGCTAAATGCGGAGTCTAAGTGGGGATCGTATCCAATGAGATCTACGTATAACTCACCATACCATTTGTCATTGCGCATGCGGTCCAAGGTGTCAAAGAATCCCTTGCCCTTAAACAATCCCATTGGATCCCGCTTAATGCCAGCGAGTTGTTGGACAAAATCATCTACACCACCCGAAATCATGGCTCCTACGTTACCGTCGCGCTGAGCAATGGAAAGAGCCTGCATGGTTGCTTGGGCGTAATTGATAGCGCCTGCTGGAGCATTCAACATCAACTTGGTTGTAGCAAACAGTGCTACCGCATTCGAGTGCAGTTTATTGGCAACCCGGAATGCTTTTTCTGTTGGAATAACACCAGTACGACCAGTCAGCTTGTAGAGTGTTTGATTTGCACGTTCCAAAGTGGTCTCGGCTAAATACTGCAATCCCTTATCTAATGCCGTCGGCACCCCTCGAACGCGCTCCTCTTCTTGTTTCAAAACCTCTAGGGTGTATTCCAGCTTGCGCTGTTTCCAGTCACCTGCGGTGGCAGCAGCCTGATCTGCTAGTCCGTTACTGGTCGCTTTAGTTTCGCCCAAATCTTTAATTTGGTTGGTTACTCGCGTGCGAGCGTTGCGCACCATGTTTACCACAGTGTCGCGCTCCACTTTTTTGGCCAAATGAATGGCCTGTTGGCGTCCAGCTTCGATGGGGTTTACGTTCCCAACAATCTTAGCCATCTCACCTTTTTTGCCCTGCAGTGAACCCACGAAAGCTGAGTATAGTTTTTTGTCGGAGCTTACCGATGACCAGTTTCCATCAGTGGCAGCCTGGATAATTTTATTGGCATCCGTCTTTGAGTAGCCCTTAGCAATAAGGTTTTCCTTAATCCGGGCGGCTGAAATTTCATTCAGCTTACCCACGTCTTCGCCATTAATAAGCATCTTAAAGTCATTGGTCTGTTGCCGAATTTTAGACAGCCCATTTTTGGACTGGAACAAACCCATATTTAATTCACCGTTGTTAAACAACTGCGGGAATCTCCAAGAATAATATTCCTTCCCGTCTTTCAGTTTTTTAACAATGTCGGCCACAGAGTCCCCATAACCCATGACAGCTAGCCACCTGTCTTTGGGTATTGGTTGTTTTGTCATAGGATCAATATCAAAATCTTGGAATACCGTTAGCCCCGATTTTTTCAGGGCGTCTGCTTCTTGTTTATTGAGTTCCATCGTGAACTCATACTTCCCAGTACTGGCTTGGGTAAAATAATCTGGGTCCACTTTGGTGATATCCACCCCAGTCCCAGACAAGAGCGGTTTGAGAATCTTTTTGTTGTATGCCCGGTACACTGCTTTAAGTTGGCTAAAAGCCTTGGCCTCGTTTCCCTTAAGTTCTGTCGGACCCAAGCCGCCTTCAGCCCACCGGCGATATCGACCGTTGTTTACACTTTCAACAGCAGCCTCACCCCATTTGGTACGCCACTTTGCGGACATCTCGTTAGCAAATTTATTAGATGATTTAATAGTGGAAATTTTGCTATTGGCTGCCTCGGCCACTTTTCCCCAAAATCCACGCCACGCTGCTCCCATGTTATCCTTGGCTAACTTGGGGATAAAACCAATTTTGGATGACCACATGTCAACAATAGTAATACGGTCCTCTGGATCAGATTCTTTAACCACGCGCTTGGCCGTCTCTTCATCTGCACCATAAGCAGCCTCAACGGCTTTTTCCTCTTTAAATTTAGCATTCTGCTTTTGTTGTTGGATAAGGGTATTATCGTTCTGAGCCGGGGTGGCTTTGGGGTTATTCCCACCTACCGGTTCATCTACAGCATCCACCATTTCGCGTTTGCCAACTTCATCCGGCGCCATTGGCTTATCTGCTGTGCGTTCAAGGGTTTCCTCTGCGGTGGTTTTTGGGATCTCAATTCCATCTTTTCGAGCAGCATCAAGTTTGTCAGTAACTGCTTTCGCTGCGTCTTTTGTAGGTTTCTTGGCAGCAGCTTTGCGTACTCGTTTTTTAACTTTGGAGACAGCCTCTGCCTCCGCTTGCATTGATGGTAATTCACCTGTTTTCAAATCCTCAATCAGCTTTGTATTTTGGGTGGCCTCAAAATCTTTCAATGCAGATAAGTTTGGTTTGTTAACTTCCTTTGGTTTCCCCAAACTTAAATTAGGGACTTTTTTATTCAGTGACAAAACTTTTAGTGCATCCGATCCCAATTCCAACGGAGCAGTCAGTGCCCCTGCGTATCCTGCCATGTTGGCACGCTCTTGAATACGCTGATCCGTAGTTCCATGTTGTGGGTTTGCTGCCACGTAACCGATACCACCTTGCACTGCTCCCTGGGCAAGAGCACGGGTAGCTAGCTTAGGTAACTGAGACTTAACAGTACCTGCCACTAGTTCTAATCCTTTTACGGCATCTAGCCCCTTTCCAACTGCACCAGCACCAGCAATAAAGGGTAACAAATCTCCGGTAGCTTTTACGAGTCCCTGTTTGTGTAGGATCTCGTTCGCCACCGCCCGACGCTCATCTGTATTTTGGGCGGCTGAATAGTTTTGGTACGACCGCATGTCTTGGGGAGTAGATCGCCCCAGGTTGGTCATCAAGTAGTTTGCCGTCGCATCCCCCAAATCCCCCAGACCAAACTTGGTCATGTAATCGGTAGTATGATAATTATTGGCAACATTATTGTATTCCGCGTACATGTTGTATAAACTTTGCGGGACCGATTCGATACCCTGCTGTAAGTTCTCTCCGATTGCAATAGAAGCCTCTCTGGGGTGGGTGAAGAACCTACCCACCGGTTCAAATACTAAATTGTTCGCTGTGCCAAAAGCCGCTTTACCAAAATTTAAAGCTTGTGTGCCAAAATTCTGGGGGGCCAAGTTAGTGCCTCCGCCAGTAGCGTTTTTATATTGGTCTGCAAAGGTATTCCCCACAGCGGAAGCAGCATCCAAAAATGGAGCAGCTAGTCCTTGTACCATCTTGCCCGCTATTTCTCGGTTTGCAGCGCCCCAATCAGGAGCCTTGAAATCGTATCCCGTTTGGTTGCCAGTCTCATCTGTGGTGGGGGTCAAAGCAAAGTCTTGTGTCATCCCATCTAGTTCAGACTGTAGTTCATCTACCTTTGGCCCCAACTGTCCCATATATTTTTCATAGTCTGGATGTGATTTTATTTTACTAATTTTTTGCCACAAACTATTTGCTGCATCCAGAGCAGCGACTCGTTCTTGGTTAGCCTGATCAGCAGTTCCTTCAAACTGCACATCAGGAGCCGCCAGCTCATACTTGGTGATCTGCCCAAATAATGGTTTACTCATTAACGTGGTTGTGCCTTGCCGCGAATATTACGGATTGCTTGAATGTCACTATCTAAGCCTTGAATTAACGAATCCAAAGACTCACCGCCACCCGAATCTACATTCTTAGGAAGCGGAGCAGGTGTTCCACCGCCTTTAGCAGAAGCCACACCGTCTGTAGCCCCATCTCTTTGTCTGGCCAGATTATCCCGTTGCGCCCGGAGTTGATTTAACTGCCGTTCGCGTTCCTGCACAGACAATGTAGTGGAACCTGAAACATCTTTTATTCTGCGATCAATATCGGAAATTTGATTGCTAAATTTCTTTTGCTGGGCAGAGAAAAAAGCCGCCTGTCCAGCTTGCTCCTGAGCTTTAGCTTGGTTATTGGCTCGCTGGGCATTGGTGTTTGCGTTCTGTTGTTGGATAGCAACCTGTTGTGGGATAACCTTTGTTCTCTCATTCAAATTGCCAATTTGGGCGGTGCGCAACGGTACTCCAGAATTATAGAACTCAGCCTGTGCTGGATACACCACATCGGCCAGTTGTTGGTCTTTATGAATTTCGGTAGCCACTTTATGTAACTTTTGTAGCCCTTCAATAGGGTTATCCCCCAAAGTGCGAGCGACAATGGCGCCCACAGTAGGATCAATCTTATTCATTGTCTGTGCCAACTGGGTGGCACTCTGCACCAAAAATTCCTGCTCTGCTTGGTCTGGGGTCATCCCAGCGGAACGAAACGCGGCAATAGAGGCGGCCTTTGCTTTTGGATCTGGGTTCATTACATTGTCCCACGCCTGATAGTAGGCATCGGGATTGGCTGCTATTTTCTGGCTTAGAATTTGTTTATCTGATTCAGTGCCCAGGTTCCCAAATTCATTGGGTTTAGACATGGCCACTTCGCCCAAAGCAGATGCTGGCATGCCAGCATATGCACCGCCTTGGCGACGATAATAGTTGCCAAGATCATTTGCGTTTTGCTGATCATAGTATTGTTTCTGCCCCGTTAGATAAGATGTGTTGATTGGAGCCGCATCTTTACCAGACAAAATACTAAATGCCATCATCTGTTGTGGGGTCAGGCCCAATACACCACTGGGGGCAGCCTGATTTGACCCAGGAGAACTTGGAACCGGTCCTCCGGGTGTCCAAGGTTCCATCTGGCCTTGTTGGGGGGCACCTGGGGTAACTGGCTGGGGGGTGATGCCTACCCCATTTCCGGTCGGCCCTAGCTGTTGCCCACCACCGCCGCCAAACATTTGCTGCATTAACATTTGCTGCATCTTTTGTTCTTGGGCAGTTTTTGCAGCTTGGATTTTTCGATACTCATTCATGGCCTGTGCCTGCATTAAACTGGGCATAGCCGAGAATGCATCTTTAATGCCAAAAGCGGGTTGCGGATTTGGCTGCGCCATAAGCTGGGCAGCCAATTGGCCACCGGCGCCGCTCCATAAATTCTGAAAGCCCATTAGAGTTGATTACCTCCGGGTCCATTACGACGTTTAAACTCTTCAATCATGGCCTGCAGAACAACTGGATCAGGCTGCTGTCCAATCAAGCTAGCCCCACTTTGCATCATAGGTTGGAGCATAGGTGCGTAATCTCGTTGTTGGTTATCCGGGCGATAACGGTCAATGATGTTTAATATATTCATCAGCTCTTGTTGCTGGTTTGCATTGTTGTTTTGTCCCTGGTCTTGTCCACCGCCCCCTAACAACTTACCAATGCCCCCCAGTCCTCCTCCACCAGAGAACTTCTGCATCAGACCGCCCATATCGCCCATCATTCCACCAGCATCACCGCCACTTCCCCCCATCATATTGGGGAGAGTATCACCTGCTAGCATTTCAGATGTAGCCGGAAGACCGGTAGCTGCAGCATCTTTAGTAGCACCACCCATATGCATCATATTTCCAGCCATGCCACCTAGTTTACCTGCACCCTTGCCGATGCCACTGGCTGCACCTTTTGCTAAACCAGCACCGCCTTTTAGGGCTCCCATACCAACTTTACCGGCAGCCATACCGGCCTTACCGATGCCCCCCATTACACCCTTTGCGGCGCCACCAAGGCCAGCCAATAATGCGCTAAATGGTTCCATTAAAACAAACTCCCTACGCTTCCGCCGATACCGGCACCTAACATTGCTCCCATCATTGGGTTGCCTAAAAATGCACCGCCAATGCCACCAATTACAGCTCCGCCAATAGAACCAATAGTGCCACCTGCGCCGCTTTTTTGTTTAGCACGCAGACTGTTGATGTAATCAGTTTGCAGGTTACTCACATTCGCATTGTAAGCGTCCATCCGATTGGACTTCATCTGACCACTTACTGAGGCTGCAGTATTGGCAGCAGCTCCTAATTGGCTACCACCTAATTGCATTTGCTGCCCAGAACCCCCATACAGCGTATTAAATAGGTTCATGTTTTTATTCTGCTCACTTTGGAGCCACTGATTTTCCAGGTTCATGCGATTCAGCCCGCCACGTTCATACACGTCAGCGAGTTGTCGACCCTGCTCTTTGTATAGATTCTCAATGGCTTGACGGCCAAAGGTAGAATTTAAAATGCCTTGGTCTGCCAATCCGGCCAGAGTGTCCCGTCTGTTTCGGTCAAAGACTTCTTTATTGCTACCCGATGTGATGCCTTGTGCTTCTAGATCCATGCTAGCCTTGGCTATTTGGTCAATTAAAGCCAATCTAGCTGGATCCAACTGGGGTGCGTTTTGGAGTGTATCCAAAATACCCATTGCTTTATCTCTATCCGATGCTGCCCAGCCCATAGACTGCTGCCCGTAGTTGGTCATCATGTCCATATAGTCCAACTGCTTTTTCTGGAGGGCGATTTCCTCCGCAGATGGTGTAGGTATCGGAATCTTTGGAGCTTTAGGTTGTTTCTTTTTGCCCATCTAGATCTTCTTTCAGTAGCCCAAAATGGAGCATGTCACTTCGCGAACCATCTTCATTAACACATTCTAAACGATGATGACCCTCTTTTACAAATCCGGCCCGAGTCAAAAGGGTATGCAGAATACGATACTGTTCGGGACATTCTGCCACTAATTTCTGGTGCCCCCGACTGAATAACAACTGAATATATGCATTTAAGCAAGACATTAGGGTGTATCGCCTTGCGGATAGCTCACGTGGGAATATGGTATGGAAGATAGCAGTGTGATCATCGCTCTCTTCGTCCATAAACATGACCCCAATAAATTTATTTCCCAACCAAAATGCCATATTGCACCCACCATTGGTGGACCAGCAGAGTGTTTCAAAAGTTTTCTTGGGGCAATTTCGGATGATGATTTCTAAAATCTCCGGGTTTTTTACCGCAGACTCTAGAAAGGGCTTAAGCCTTAGCTGCCCCTGAATCCTTTTGATATACTCGGTACGTGAGAGAGTTGATGGTGTAGGGTTGATTTGGCTGGTCATTATAGAAACGAAGCCTCAGCGTTTTACCTCTTGCCAAAATATAAGGGGAGGCTTTGGTGTTCCCGGAGCCATCCCAGCGGTCTTTATCCCAAATAAATTTATCCCATAAAGAACTACCAGACTTGAGCATGATGGGTATGGCAGTGCTGTTTGTTGCATCCCCGTTGACGATCGGGGTTACATATAAGTTGTAACTGCCTTGATGTCCTATATCCAGACCAACACTCTTGAAATACTTTATAATGTCTGGATACAAAAAAGGGTTATCACCAGTATCAGCTATTTTCTGATACCCACTGCCAAGATCAGATTCCCCGCTATTAATCTGAATCATTTGTCCTGATTCGTTACCGTATAGCATTTTATCTTTATTCGGAATCCAACACCGAACCGTCCAATTGTTATACAAGGCCCATCGGTCTTTATAGGTGTCATACACAAAAATTAGGTTACATTTGCTGGCTCCAAAAGCAGGCACAGCCAGCAAATACTGCCTAGTTTCGGAATCATAAACAGCCTGAATCTTGTGCGGCACACTCCAGGTGATCTGCTTAATATAATTAAAAATGTCCTCACTGACTGGATCAGCGTTGGCTTCCTGAAAATTGTTAATGGCACTCAGTGTTGTTACCCCCAGAGGGGTTAAACCGATCATATCGGTTCCAACTTGCACTGCACTTCTGCCTATAAAAGCAATGGGACTTTTCCTATCCCCCAAAAAATGTTTAACTGTGAACGGGTCGGAAGTGCTGCCAATACCCCGAATCCAATGCATGCTGTACTGATAAGTGCTCTCATTACCTTTATTCACCACGATCGTATTAGACCATAGTGCAGCAGACATAATTTTGGTGCCATCATTAACCCCAATATCTAGCGTTTGCGCACCATTTGCTTCTGTGAGCATATCAATGGAACCGGGTACAGATGCAAAACACCACCCAGTGCTGGTGAAAATAAAGAGGCGACTCGTAGTCGCAATCACATCTACGATATCGCCCCGGTTGTCAACTGTAGGTAAATCACCAGTTCTATTGGTTAGAGTGGTCCCGTCCCACTCAAACCAATCCTTCCCGTCTGCAATGTGAAGAGAGTTCTTGTAGATTTGCATTCCCACAAGAGTGGGGCTGGTGTTGGTTAGAGAACTAATTAGAGAGGGAGCCGAGCCGGTGCCCTGGTCTCTCTGGTATAGGTTGCCGTCTGATGTAATAAAAATAATTTTACCTGTGATTTGACCACTGCGAATAAATTGGGTGCCAAAAACAATTGCCTTATTCCCCACCACAGCATTGCTCATGTGCAGCGAGCTTCCTTTGCGGGAAGTAATGGCGTCGTCATTCACAAAATTCATATTTAGTAAGTATGAAAAGGCATCCAGATCCACCGCCTGTACTGGACGGTTTGACTGCATGCCTTTAAATTTTTCAACTGATACCGGAATTTCTTTTTTCTTGACATCAGTTGCTTGGGTCATTAATCCAGGCATTATTCCCCCACATATACATTTAAGCGGGAATCATTTAACTCTTTGTAGGTCTTGGTCCTACGAGGTGTGCCAGCTACCTTATTACTGCCGTTTTTATGCTGAGTATTGGTGAGATCGGAATATCGGTTAAACTTCTGCTGTGAAAACTCCAGATCATCACCCTCTAAAAATTCTGCAAACCGAGCCACGGCGCCGCAAACTATGGCCTCCTCGAATTCCTGCGGAAAATCCTCTGGATCTTTGAATAACTTTTTAATGATAACCACCAGTTGAGAGCCAGCCGGAGGACCATTCACTAATGCCATTTCCCAGACGTTTTTGGTGTTGTTATACCGAATCCGATAACGACCTTCGGATGAGCTAGTAACCTGATAATATTCATAACCGTAATCCTCTTCGGATATGAATGTGAAAGTGCGATTACCGAACTGAACCAGTTTGGCAGCGTGAAAGTTACGATGTAACTCAAACCAATCGGTTTTGACGCTGGGCACTGTCGGGGTAAGGGTTTCTTTTTGCCAATAGTAGTCAAGCGAGGTAGAGATGTGAAAGCAGGTGTCTTGGATGAAGATTGCTCGCTCGGCTGCATATTGGTTTAGGTAATCCTTACCTTCCGACTTTACCCGAAGATCAATATCAGAAAATGAAGGCATTATGCCACCTGTGTATCCACATAAGAAGGAGCATTAGACTGAACGGCATACCCTTGCGGATAATAGTTATAGTGGTGTTCATACTGTTCTTGCTGAGCCTGTACCGTATTGGCAACAGGATTGGCCGTCGTAATTGCGTCCAAAATCCCCTTGGCGCCGTGCGTCATCATTAAACCTTTAAGTTGTTCCATGTACGGATCGGCTGGGGGAGCTTCGGTAATCACTTTTTTATCCGTCAATCCAGTGTAGTGACCGTGATTCCGTAAGAAATTAATTTTCTCGGGGTCAGAAGTCTCAAAAACTGAATTGTTAAACTGAATGTATTCATCTGGATCCGGGGGCGCTACGACCTGCCGACCAAATTCATCAATATAAAATTTGGGCATCGCCCGCTTGTATAGAACGCGCAAATCCTTCCAGTCGTTACAGATGAACTTAACGGTCTGAATAGGTTGCGCCTGAATTTGCTGCTGTTCCATAATAACTTCCTTTTAAAGAGATGGGGCGGTTTTTACACCGCCCCTGCAAAACAATTACGCGGTTACTCCGGTTAAAACACCACCTTTGGCTGGATTTTTAACTTCCAAACCAAAGTAGGTGACATACTCGTCGTATTCTACGTGACGACCATCTTTGATGACATCTTCGCGCAGGGAGAGGTAGTAGCCGCCCCGAACGCGAGCCATACCCAGTTGATCTGGTTCCAGTGCGATAGCGTAGCCACCATACACAGAGCCAGTCAGTTGACCATGAATCACCAGATGCACCGTACCGAATTTGGTCATGTAGGTCATGATGTTCAGGCCATATTCAGTGGCTTTGTTCATGATCCACATGGTGGACTTCGGCGCAGCAGAATCATCTGTTGCAAAGTTACTGATGGCAGCAGCCACCGTGGGCGAGCAGAGAATAACTTTCTCGGGACCGCCATAGGTGAACAAGTCACGCAACCAGTTATGGAACGTGGTTTTGGTAAGCGCACCGCCCACGGCTAACACGTTGGAGGTCATGAATTCCAACAGACCGCCAGTGGAGTACTGCGGGGAACCATCGGACAATGCCGAAGTCCCAGCATTCCGCTCACCAAATAGCAAAGTGCGTTCCAGATTCTCGTAGTGGTCACGCAAGTGTTTCATGCGTTGGTACGACTTGTAATCGGAAATACCGTACAACTCATAAGTATTCAAAGCATGCGTCACAGCAAAAGCGGTGCGGGTGTCTTGAATGTAGTTGTACTTAAAGGTGGCACCACTCTGGGGTTGAACCTGTAGTGCGCCCGCTTCCGAGAAAGCGTTACCAATGCGAAGCAACACAGCGTTATCCGCAATAGAAGCAGCCGCTGTGGCGCCCCAAGAACGGGTAACGGTGATAGTGTTGGTACCGGTGTTATTAGCCGTTACCATCAGAATTTCGCCAGTGGAGATAACATCGATAATGTCATTAATCTGAAAAATCGTTGAATCATCCACAATAATATCAGTGGCGCTGTTGTTGTAGCCGCCACCATTGTTTACCTGAGTCGAAGACGACTTGTTGGTGTCCTCAATCCACTCATATTTCCAGTTGGTTACGGTACGGCTGCGCAGGCTGAACCGACGGGCGCCGGGCTCCTGGTTACCATAAGCACCACTCATCCAAGAGGGGGCAGACGGTTGCAGCGATAGCAACATCAACTGGGCAAAGCGAGGGCCAAGCCAATCAATGGAGGTCGATACGTCACGTACCTTATGGTCGGACGCAGTGGGGAAGTTGGTACTGTTAAACGGAGGGTACGTTAAAGCCATTTATTTAATGCTCCTATATCATGTGACTGAAACTCATAATACGAGCCACCACGTTTTGGTCGGTTTCAGGACTGGCCGGTCCACCATACTGACCATTGGTGATAGCAGGTTGTTGAGCCGCCGGGGCTTGCGCCATTTGAGCGCCGGGAGCAAATCCGCCTTGCATTTTGTATAAATCTGGTTGCTGTTGCTGGGGCTGAATCTGTTGATTCACCTGCTGTGCGAGTCTCTGTTGAAACGCAGGGTCACCCAGTCGCTTTGCGACCTGGAGACGATATGCATACTCAATAGAGTTATTGGCCACCTCTGGATTCTCTGCAATCAGTTTCTGGCCAATATCAGACGCCAAAAATTTCCCTGCTTCGTGCATATTTTCAGAGAAATAGGGATCTTGCGTCTTGTAGCTTTCTTCAAGGCGTCGCACCTCGGATGCCGCCATAATCATTCCAAGCTGTCTGCGAGTAGCTTCCAATTGACCTTCAAGTGGAGCATACTCCTGCCGGAACTTATCTAGCGCTTCCTGTACGGCTCGTTCGTGGACATATTTTAACACTGCTTGTAGTTGGGAAGGTTTCCCAGCTTCGGCATCCCCATTCACCACGCTAATGAATTGGTTATAATCCATGTCGAGATAACCGGGGTCATTTTGACGTTGGTATTGTTGCTTCATTAATTGAAGCAACTGTTGCAACTCTGGATTGCTTTGCTGCTGTTGTGGCACCTGACCCAATTGACTTACCTGCTGGGTCAATGCCGCAAGTTGTTGTTCAAAGCTCGACTGAGCGTTCGGCTGACCGGCAGGTAAGGTATTGGGTTGTTGGGCAGGAACTGCAGCCTGCTGAAAAGGAGGAAGTTGGTAAGTTCCCTCGAACGCACCCGGTACATACTCAGGCGCAGGAGAATATACCGGCTGCGCGGGTACTTGAGGGATACTTGGCTGCTGTAAAACAGGGCCAGTATTTTGTTGCGGCGGCGTAGTCGGAGGGGTAAAACTTTGTTGTGGGGGGACTGCTGTTGGTTGTGCGCCCATTATGTGCTCATCCTTCTCTAATTGAATAGTACATTATTGAGTTTTGTTTGCCAATAACTGTTCTGCTTTTGCTCCGGCCTCGATTCGGTTTCGGAATAAATCCATAAATTCAGCATACACCTGGACTCGTCCCTGCAAAATAGCACGTTCATCCGCAGTAGTAGCATGCACAAAACGCTGCATGTCTTGCGCCCATTGGTTATTAATGTAAGTGGAAATATCTTTGCCCACAAAGGACTCAAAAAAGGCTTTCCACTGGTGTGCTACTGCAATTTTTTGATTCAGTCTATCAGCGTCCATACGGCACCTCTTGTAGGACATCTGCTTTGGATTCGATTAGTTGAGGAGATCCCTGAGTGCCACCCCCGAGGAGTCCTCCAATTTGTTCCTTATACGAAGAGAGTGTGTCATTGGGCTGTATACCCATCTGCTGCATGATGAGTGGCGTTGGCACCACATATCTGCCTTCCATATAAAACTCAGGATTCTTCTCGTCAAACTCATACAGAATTTTCTTGAAGTATTCACCTGCGACAAATCCGGGGATGTTCGCGCCGATGCTAAATAACTGCAGCATCTGTTGACGACGAACATCTTTATCCGCCACCCACTCTCCGCTGTGAGCAACGTAGAGATCAAACTGACGAGGAATGTCATAAGGAGTCGCCTGCCAATCCATCATGATCCCGTCTTCCCCCAAAATTTTGATGGCGACGGGAGCCCTCATATACTGTTGATTCAATGCTAACCAGTCTTTACCTAGCTTGCGTAATTGTTCTAGATACAATAAGGAAGTCAAACCATACCGAGTATCGGTAGCTTCCTGCATAAGTGAGCCCGTGGTGGCGGTCCTTACTTGGCCTCGGACAGGAGAACCAAAACTAATGTCATTGGCGCCAGTAGTGACTTGGATGTCCCCGTCAATTTTTTGCTCATAGTTAGCAGTCACTGCATCCAATTGGGGTGGGCGTATGATATTCAACGCCATGTTGGGATCACCAGTGACTTCTAGTATGCCGCCGGGTGGCATAGACTCTAATTCATCCAAATCCACATTGGCATTCTTGGACACCACCCAAAATGCTTTCAGGAATTGATTTCGGTTATCGTTTTGCTGGTTGCGAAGGTCATTCAACTCCCGAACCAAGTCCACAATGGGGTCAATCTCACCCTGAGACCAAAATTCCTTGGTCATGGGGTCATTCTGCAGGAGATAGAACGGCCACCGGTAGTGCCAATACGGGAATGGAATATCTTGGATAATGGTGTTTTTATTGGCAATCGTGGTCTTCTGACGTTGACCATCCTCCCGAGTCCACCAACACTCCAATACTTCCACCAGATTGTATTCCCGAAATGGAGTGGTATCCGGGGTATCAATACCTTTAGTGCTAAATCTACGCTGAGAAAACTCGTATGACCACTCGTTGATGTTGGACTCTTGAATCAAATCCACATTTTTATAAAGCCCGTACTGCTGATACTTCTTTAACTTGACCAACGGGCACATCATTCGGTGAATGATAAAGTTACAAGACTCAATACTATCTGCGTATGGATCCGGGTAAATTTCCCCGATGTCCACGTTTTTGAATATAGGCCGGTCTGCCGTGGTAATCCACTCCTGCGTTACCATTTCTTGCTGGGTCATTGCCATTGTGAACGGATCCACCATAGCTGGACCCATCTCACGTCGGGTGGCGAGTTCGGCCGAGTACTCCCATCCAGATTTAGCAATACTTCCCCCATAAATGTGGCTATCCTTAAACCACAACACCATTTCCTTAAACCCATTTTCCTGGTTTCGGAGTTGATAGGTGAGTAACTCACTACTTACACGGGCTTTAATCTCATCATCTTTGCTAACAGGCAACACCCTAAAAATAGGGTCTTTGGCCAAAAGCGATTTGACCATCTTAGGAGTTTTGGTATTGACCACCAAGTAAGGTCTCGGGATGAATAACTTACTCTGGTGCGGAGCTTTCTTAACCATTTGGTCCACACCATAGTAAAACTCATAGTTTCGTCGCCACCGATCCTCCATAGGCTTTCTGTGCTTCTGTGCATGGTCATACAAACCAAGCAAAAAGTTCAGAGTTTGGATGTCCTGTGTGGGCTGACCATACACTGTAGGTGCTGGATTAAATGCTTCGTACACGTATGCTACTCGATCCGTTTCTTGTGCTCGTGATACTTCTGGCTAATCTGCGGAACCAAGACTTATTATACATAGGTTTGAAGGAACACATATAGCGTCCCTCGTCGCAAGCGTGATCATCACCACTGACTTCGTTGTTTTTACTGGGGCTACCGTCCTTCGTTTTCTTCCATTTCAGCCGCATCATCTCCCGCCGACTTTCAACGCAATTTTTGGTAATGAAAAATCTCGGGAGATTTGTATTCTTATCAAAAGTCAAATACTCATTAAACAAATCCCACCCTTGTTCCCGACGGTTGTCGGCCGGTGCACACCCAACAGGGTAGGAAGCATAGCCTTCTTTCTTCTCAAATTCTGCCTTCGTGTCCTGGTATGCTTTCCAACTAATCTTCCCAGCTTGCCATTTTTTGTACAAGTTAAGCATATGGGCATTGGTTGGTTCTTTGCCAGCCCCCACCCAAACGTTCTGCTCCTTAGAACTGAACTGGTCGATGATCCTCTTTCCATTACTCTCTGTTCTAGCGCTGGAAGGGTCGATCAGGGTGATAATGGGCTTATCGTACCCATATTCCCGACGCTTTTTGTAGATAAGGGACTTCAGTTCCGGCACGGTATGGCCCCGCACGTAGATCTCATCATACTTATAGATGGTGTTTTTGGAGTCCACCGCATAGAATCCTATGGAAGTGGGCACAGAAAACCCATAATCAATACTCTCAAATGGACAAAACGCAGACCAATCTGGCTTAAATGGCATTAAAACATGACCATTTGGGTAAAGTTCGTCCTTAAATGTGTTTAAAACATAGCCTTCTCGGGCAAAACCGATGCCGTAGATGCGAGCAGGTCTGGCTTCTTCGGGTATGCTCAATTCAAACTCCTTTACCCGTTCAACACCTCCCAAATTGACAGCATTGTCATAGGTGGACATCTCCACTACGAAAATATGAGGCAGTTTACCGTCTTTGTAGGGGTCTAAAATCTCGGTAATTGTCCAACCTTCACCTTTAACTGGGGTCATACCACACATGAAGAAGCCATTACCCCATGCCCCGGAGTCAAAAAGACGGGCCATGATCCCTTCATACTTGGTTTTGGGGGGTTCTTCGTCCCCTAACACCAAATCCACAGAGGCACCTTCGAAGGTCTCATCCTTTGAATCGTAAGTTTTCCACGCCACTTCAGCTTTGACCATGCCGTACTGCACGTTGGGTATCATTAACTCAGTGCGAACATACTCCCCGGCACGTTGCGGCTGGCTGATAATCCAAGATTTTGGGATGGTTTTATCCCACTTCTTTTGTAAAACGTCACGCTGGGTCTCCCCATCCTGAGAACAAAGCCAAATTAGCCAGGGATTTCCATCCCACCGGCGCGAAAGACTACGTACTGGGTGCGTCCCCTCCAGCATTCGCTTGGTTTCGTAAGTGCAAATTTCTGTTTTACCACTACGGTTTCCCCCAAATACCCAGATGTATTTGCTGGGGGAATTACAAACTAATTGCTGTTTTTCATGCGGTCTGAACAGAATTGTTGGATCCTGGGACTTCAATTGTTCCAGCAACTGGAGATCCTGATCCTGCTCCAGTAGTAAGTTGTGCAAGTACTTGTCCACGCTGCGCCACTCTCTGCATCAATTCCTGCGGAGAAACATTCAAGTTGTTATGATTAATAGTAGCTTCCATCTTAGGATTGTCAAATCCGCAAGTCTTATTCATCACTGTGGCAAAGCGTATGTAGTCACTCCAATTTCCAGTGGTTAATCCCTGTTGATACATTGCTTCCAATACGCGCCGGTTCATTGACAAAAACTCGGCGGCCAGTGCCGGGCGAAGATTACTGCGCGACACTACCCGTTCATACAACTTGCGCGCGTAATTTCGGAACCTGCGCTTATCCACCTCATTTGGGTGTTCAAAGTTGGCGCAAAAGATTTCCAGCGCTTGATCTTTATCCAAGTTCGCAGCGTAGATACAATTCTGCATTAACTCTTCAATGTTTGTATCGGCCATATAAAAAACTCCTTCCGCACTACATTATATAGTATGGTCGGAGTTAGGATAGAGAGTCGAAGAAACTTATATTTCTGAATAATTGTAACACAAAACGCCCCCTTTATGGGAGGGCGTCTCGCTTTCCAGCGCCAAAATCGGGCCAACCGATTTCAAACCGGATTACTCAACGAGGGACTTGAACCCTCACGGTCCTTTGGGTCTCTTCAGGACCACCCGGATATCACGGGAGCGTCTATCAAATTCCGCCACTTGAGCAAAATGTTGGAACCAGATGACCCGCTGGTTCCGCCCGGATTCCCGATTACAGTTCCTTATTTTCTTGCTACCCGGTACTCCTACACATTTCCCGGGGTCATTGCTTCTATTCGGAACCATCCATCAATACAGATTAGGTGTAGACAGTTGTATCGATGGAGTCATTTCATAATCGGTAGTGACCGCATGACGTTTGCTGATACCTTGGAAGTTTAAACACAACAACTACCCTCTCTATCCGTTTGCCCCGCCTGTAGCGGGTGGGGCATTTTTCTTAAGGATTTAAAGATGAAAAACCCACACCATCATCCACTGGCTGCCAATGCTAAACGAGATTTAATTAGTGCCATGAATGGCATGCTCATGGTCGATCGATATGGGAAGGTCTGGCGTCTTCTATTTACGCCATCAGAGGACAATCAATCTATCAGTATCAGATGGCAATACTATTTCCATGATCAGGCCACAGATAGCAAGTTTTGGCGGTTTTATTATGGAAGCCCACCGCTGCCATTTGTAGAATCAATTTTATCTGATGGCGAAGGAAACCCAATTTTTGGCGATCTGCCACGCTTAAAATCACTCTATTTGCACCCAGAAAATGATCCCCCTGCCAACAAAACTGTAGTGGTCACACCCACCACGTTACGGGAGGAGAAAGAGAAGGCCGCGCCAACAACTGGTGCGCCTGGTGATGTCCTGAAGGTTGACAGTATTGGCCCGCAATGGGTAACACCAGAAATAACCTATCCAGAAATAAACTATAAGGAAGCAGTGGCCAGTAACCACGTAATCATCTATAACCCATATAAATCGGATTTTCCCCGCATACGTAGTTGGGAATTTAAGAAAAAAAATGAGGCTCTCTCTTGGGATATTGAGGAGCTGGTATATTTCGACTTTGCCGATCGCCGGGGCCTTCTCATGGAGAAAATGGGTTAATTATGGTAATATTGCGTTAGCGTTTTATATATTATCCGTATTTATTAAAATGAGGGAGAATACAATGGCACTTAAAAAACAAACGTCTCAGACTACCGCATCATCGTGTTACCACGGGGCAATGTTCTAGTTGGTGAGTTTGAGCAAGTAGACGATTCCTGCACGCTCAAAAATGCAAATGTTATTCGACGGTGGGGTACTACAAGAGGATTAGGAGAACTCGCTGAAAATGGGCCTACCGAAAATACCAAGCTAGACCCAAGCAATGGTGTTGTTCGATTTAATGCTCAAGCAGTTATCTATACAATTGATACGGATGCTAAATTATGGGCGAAGTAGAAGATTTCTTTTTTGGCGATGGCTATGGCGATGGCTATGGCGATGGCGATGGCTATGGCGATGGCTATGGCTGATGCACGAACCAATTTTCAATTACCTACAAACAGATACTTAGGGGGCGCTAACCCCGCCCTCTTTTTTATAAGGATTCTCAACATGGAATTTTTCAAGCTATTTCTGGATATAGCTGGATTTATATCAAACTTATTGTGTTCAGCTTTTGTGCTGTGGCTGTTTTTCCAGATGTGTGATGGCAATCTAGTCTTAATTCCCGGTAAACATTGGGAAATATTGGTTGAGCGCCGCAAGAGAGAGGAGTAGGCCCATGCCCCCACTACACAACATAAAAAAACCAGACTCCGCTAGGGTGCTGGTATCAATGCCCAATGATTTTATGGCATTGGTAGACAATGCGGCTGAAACAGAGCACCGCACCCGCAGTGAGTTAATTCGAGAAGCTCTCCGCCAATATATGAAGGATAAAGGATACAACTGATGAAGATCACTAACCAACCTATTCGAGTCACTAATGAGCTTGAAGAATATAAAAAAGATTTGGCGAGTAGACTGCGATTTGCTGTTCTAGATGGAGCAGTAGACGGCTGCCTTAATATTCCAGAGGTCAATGCATTGCGGCGCATCGTTTTAGAGATGGAGAAACCCGCCATCCCCACCCCCGCCGAGCCGGTGTGGGAGAACGTAGAGGTCGATCTTAGCAATGACCCGATGTGCAGCCCCGCTAATGTAAACATCTATCGTATGTGGCGAAGCTTCGTTGAAGAGCAAACAGAAAAAGCCACCGCCAAAGTCCTCGCCGCGCCAAAAGTCGCCATTGAGTGGCAGTCGGGGCGGGTGGAGTATGAGAGGGGCAGCACCGGTGGATTTTTAATGGCTACTCGCCATTATTTAGCTCCTGATTTCGAAGCTCTCCTCTACACCGCCTTTAACCAAGGCCTGACGGTGGAGATTATGACGGAGGTGCATGATGCCTAGCGATGCATATAAAGCGGTAATTAAAGATCTAAGCGAACCTTGCCCAACCTGCGGAAGAATAGAACTCATTCGCAATGAGAACTTCAATGTTCAAGGTATGGAGCGTCTTATGTACGCTCGCCGCCGTCTAAAGGATGCCTACACAACTTGTCGGCAACTGAATGGTCTTTCACAGGAAGAAAAAGATAAGCTAGCAGAGGCAATAATTTTCATTGAAACCTTGGAAGAAAAACTAACAGCGTTGTCTAAGACCATGAAAGATTGAGGCCCAACCCCA
>ERZ761584.30-NODE-30-length-47288-cov-19.517795_pt1 | contig 47288 bp, 59 predicted proteins | sample MGYA00512168_ERZ761584 | MGnify/ENA primary metagenome ERZ761584 (study PRJEB28899, sample SAMN03785564) | bioreactor sludge metagenome | biome: EBPR Sludge; feature: EBPR Bioreactor; material: 0.22µm filtered reactor supernatant | place: Saint Lucia: Queensland...
AAATCCATTGTTTAGCGAAGCGTTCGGTTTTGAAGACATAGAAGTGATTAGGATGGCGCTTATTTATCGCAACATATACATAGGTTGGTTCATTAAAGTCTTTAACCTCCGGCTCATCTTTGACATCTGGAGGCCCTAAGACTGGTTTCTCTATCCAGTTATAGAAAGCCTTAGGCATAGAATCACCCACAGGCCTAGGCAACGCTGGATTAGGCCCTAGTCCTACGTACGTAAACCATCGAGGCGTCCATCGGGGTTTCATTCCTCCTCCAATCGTTCGACACTAGGGATAGGCTTCAGGTTATCATCCCAGTTAGGGATGTCTCCATTCATGATAGCGTCCCGAATCTGGTTATATGTCCAGCGCCAAGGCGGAATATCGAAGTCTGATTGCTTGTCGACATCATAGAGCCTCATTAGGTCACTGACGCTAAAGCGTGCAAGCCAAGCCTCAGTACAAGAGTCTGCCGCAAACAGGCGTACTACATTCTTGATATATTGGAATCCCGTAGTCATACAGCCTCTGTGTCGTGTCCATAATCACGTTGCGTTTTGTTGCGCTCCATGAATTCATCAGCGGTTTCGTCACCAAGGGTTTGCACCCACCCAATCGGAGTACCGTTCAGGAGTACTCCAACGATATATTTATACCCACGAAATCTAGTGTAGGTATAAATAGAGGCTTCGTCTTGTTCCTTATCAGGAAAGACGACGTAGCCGTGTGCTGTGTAGGCTTCAAACACTACTACAGATTGCATGCTTCACCTTCTTCTTCGGGCTCATACCAAACTGAAGTAGGCCCATACTCGTAAGCCTCGCGAAATGCACCATCACAGGCATCTTGAAAGTCAATGACCAATGCCTCAGCTTCTTTGATAGAAGAGATACCACGCTTGAAGACTTGTGGTTTTAGGTCGTGTACGTTTTGGTAGAAGATAGTAAAGCGCATTGGCATTAGCTCCAATAAACAAAGTCATGCAAAAATTCTTGGTTTGTGATAAGCGTAGCATCGGTGGCTGCTATTTCCACAAGCACGGGTGATTCACCGCACCATCGAAGGTTATCACTATCGATTGCGTGAATAATAGAGTCTAGAATGTCATTCATCGTCGCCAAACCTCACCCAAACCTCAAATGAGAGTTGCTCAGCGTGTCTAGCACAAAAGGCTAGTTGCTCGGGAGTATAATCCGCGAAGAATTCCTTATCCGTGTCTCCAGGCCTTAGCGTAAGAATAGACATGATAGAACGCATGGTTGCGTCACTATCGAGTGCACACACTGGCGAGGCATAAAGGTTATGCCCTTTGAATAGGACAGTTTTCCTTCCCTGATGCATGCTGAGCTCATAAGCGAGCCTCTGCTTACCATAGCGGTCAGTCAGGCCCGTGTCCCATACGATGAGCCTAAACCGTGGCATCGCAGGGTCGAAGTAGGGTTTGAAGATGCATGTGCGAACGTGTTCCATAGGTCTCCTGTTAGAGTGTTAGGTCACACTACAATGCCCATAATAATAGGTCTCTTCAGTACGCGCCTTACGCGTAGACTATCCTGAGCGATTGTGCTCGGATAGTTTCGACCTTAGTTACCGAGCCAGCTTGAGCGCTTGCTCTTCGTCGCTCTCTTCACCGTTGTGCCCCGAGTTATCCTCAGAGTCCTCATCGTCGGTCTGGTAGATGGCCACCAGCTCATTCAGGTCAGCCACGTTGATGTCCACAGATGGGCGACCCCGGGGAAGCTCCGGAATTGCGACACCGGCAAGACGCAGCTTATTGAGTCGAGCAGTGAGAGTACCGGCCTTGACGCCAAACCGCTCGCTCAGGCGCTTCATTACGCCGTACTTATCGGTCTGGTACTCTTCCATGAAGGCGGTAACAAGGTCAGAAGTCGTGAAGGTAGCCATGAGATTCTCCAGTGACGCCAAGCAGCGTCGGTTAGGGTGATTGATTCGCGAGACATTCGCGAGTTTGTGGTTAGTCGGGCGCTTTTTTACGAGTACGGACTCCTTTTTTGTACGCCAAGACTTCGGTGGAGCGCGCGACACCCGGTCGCTGAGGGACTGCGCCATGCCGTAGCCGGCGGGACTAAAAGGACCGACGGTGACCACATGCGCGGCAACGTGGCGACGATAAACATCATACAAAATACGCGCCACGCCCTTGCCGCGCATATCGTCCGCGACCCAGACGTTGTGCACGTAAGGCTTCCACGCCTCCAGCCCAAACGACTTCGGTAGCGTCACCACAACGTCGCCCGTCTCCTCCTCTGCGCTCGAGGTTCGGCTGCGCCAGAACGCTTGTGCGTCCGGCGTTTGGTAGGTTGGGCTTGGTCGAAGCGAGCGACCGAGGTCGGCCTCGATGAAGTCGTAGAGCGCAGTCGCGATGCCTTGACGCTTGTAGTCGTCCTCAACATGCACCGAGGTCAAGTAGTCGCCCTTGCCGTCCTCTACGACGTCCGCTCGGGCGACTTCACGCCCATCGACGCGCACCGTATAGGTACCATTCCCAAGCGCCTGAATATTGCCGTGCTCGGTGGCCCACGAAAGCACCGCGTCGGGCCGCTGAACATCACCGAGGATGATGCGGCCGGCAGGCGCGTCGAGCATCGGCATCAGCCCCGTCATGACGTGTAGGTCCCAAGACTCCGGACCGACCGCCGACACCAGCGTCAGCTGCACGGTTTCGGAGGCCTTCTCCGTCTCGTCACGCACCGCGCGCAGCGCCGCTCGCGCCGCGGCAGGACCTACGCTCTCATCAACGTGATGTGCACCATAATTATCAGCCATGGGACACCATCCCGCTGACCGGGCAGGTCCGTGCGGCCACGCGGCTAAGGTCGCGCGGGGGCTCGATGGGCAGCACGAAGGCCTTGGCCAGGTTGAGGTCCGCGGCAAGCTCCCGGGCCTCGGTCAAGGCCTGGATACGTCCGCTGCGCGGGGTCGACCCCTTGCGAGGGAACGGGGCCCAGCGGGCGACCACACTGACCACATCCTTAGCGTCTATGCGCGTGGGTCGCTCCACGTTCTCTGGGACCTCCAGGACTGCGCAGTAGTCATAAGGGTAAGGGCAGCTCCCGGGCATTTGAGCGGTGGCGATGTACACGATGTAGTGCGTTTTCACGGTTGTCTCCTTTTCTACGGTCAGCGTCTCCGTCGTCAAGCTCATCTGACCAACACTAAAGCACCCTTCCTCCGTCGTCAAGCCCAGGACGACCCACCCGCGTCGAAATATTTAACGCCGGTTAGAGCGCGATAGGCACGAGCCGTGGCGACAAGAACGTCTCCCTCACGTCCCTTAGCGCGCAGTTCATCCTCCACCATGATGTGCACCATAATTACTAGGTCAAGCGTCCAATTCATCCGAGGATACAGGGCGCGATAGTGAGCGAGCATATCCGCGTCGGTCCACATGACCACCACTAAAGCACCCTTCGTCTCCGTCGTCAAGCCCGGAACGCTCACAGCGCGGCGCGCGAGACGGAGACGGATAACACTTTCGTTGTTCATGACCAACACTAAAGCACCCTCCGTGCCAACGCTAAGTGAGCCGCGCGAGGCAGCTTTAGAGCTATGCGCTATCTCACAACGCTAAGCGTAACCCCAGGGTCTATAATCATTAGGGAATCGGAAGGGCTTGTAGGGGAAGCATAGACGCGGAAGCCCTGTAAGCGCGGTAGAAAGACCGCATAGACCGGCGGTCAGGTCTAAAAGACTAGCAATCCTAAAGACTTAGAAGGCAACAAGAACGCGGTAGAATGACCGCGTTGTGTGGTAAAATTACCGCACGCGTGTTTACAAACCAGTAAACAGGGTGCATTTAGTGAACGCCCCGAAAGGCGCCGAGCTAAAAGCCCTGTTAATCCAGGACCTTAGAAGGCCTAACCCTCATGGCACACAAGATGCTCTTACGCACTCGGGAGCAGTAGCATGACCTAGCTCACTTAGGGCAAGATCTGGGCCAATGTCTAAGTGTTTTCTGAGCGAATGACCAAGATTGGATTTTTTCATGCCAACTCCTAAATACCCGAAATCATTGAACTTTTGTGTGGGAAAGCGGCATGCCAACACCTATGACGCGCTGAATCATGAGTAATTCCGCGGATAGCACTCTTTGGCATGAAAACCGCCAAGGCCCGTAAAACACACCCTCGTAAACCCTCTGTTTCACGGTTTGTGGAACAATGTTCCACGCCGTTCCACGGCTTCCGGCAATACACGTGCCAGCGCTAACTACCTGTAATTCTTCAGGAAGTAGGGCAAGGTCGTGGAACACCCGGGGGTATGTACGGGGACACGTTTACCATGGGTGGGGAGTGTGATTTGGGTCACAAACCCCATTATCATACAGACATTCACACTAACCCTTACCTCCTTGGCCTTGTGTTCCATGTCATAGTAGATAGGAGGTTCGTGGGGTATAATAGAGTTATGAGTCGCGTAGCTTTCTTCCTTCTTAACTTACTCTTATCTTTGCTTTTATTTAGTCTAGGTTGGCGGTACGCCGAAAAAGAACGGGAGGCCTTGCAATCTCGTGGGGCTATGCCTTATAGTCAGGAACATGGACCCGCGAACCCGCCATATTCTCGCTCAGATATTTAATTCTCCAAACCTAGCTATGGATGCGATCGTTGGGAATCTCGCCGATACGTTTATTCCTGGGCATGTCTCATTTTCTATTCTAAAGAAGATACAAGCCGCGAAGCAGGGGCCTAAGCCTGATTATCCCACTATGGATGTTGATCCTGGTGGCATGAAGGTCCCTGATGACACGACTCTACCGCTATTAGCCGCTTCGGTACCACTAGGTATGATGACACCGGAAATGAAGGCTCTACCTAAGCCTCTCCCAGGTAACTCTAACATGGGTGGAGCTTTAGCTAAGGCTATTAAACAAGCTCTCGGGCGTGCTGAAGGTGAGCTTAGTCCTGAAGCCTTAGCGCGTTTGCGTTCCGTGGGGCCGGAACTTAATCCTGGGTACTTTCCTGGTGAGTTATTTAATAATAACCCGACTATGCGGATGCCTAAGCCCCCACAAGGTGCAGCGGCTCAGCCTTTTGAATTAGCTGATACTGCTATTCGAGAAGGACGTCCTCCGGATATTGGTCAACTTTCCTTCGGTGGAAATGTTGGTCAAGGTAACGGGTTACCCTCAACACCTCCTCCCTCAGCTAAAAGTTTAGCGGATACAGTGGAGCCCTTCAGCGACCCCACGAAGCAGTACGACACGCTTGTTCGCGGCATGAGTGAAGGCGCAGGTGATAAAACCAAGTCAATGCGCCCACCTACCGATACGGCGCCCATAGCTAATTCTCCCTTGACTGATGGGCCGCCTGCGGCTAACCTCAGTAGCAGAGGTAAGCCAATGGTCACTGAAAAAAACTCCGCTATTGCCGCCGGTATCGCCGCCGCTCTCGCTATGCCGACCGCCGGCTATGTCGTAAACCAAGCGATGCACAAGGGAAATGAGCCTCTCCCTATTGGGGCAGTACCGGGACATCCAATCACGGCTATCCCGTTACCTTCTGAGACTCCTAAGCCTAAGGCTAGTCGCCCAGCGAAGCGTCCAGCTACGTCTGGTCAACCGGGTGAAGGGGCCTTCAAGCTTGACCCATTCTCTGGTGTAGAGGATACGGATTATCAGAATTTCTCTGATATGCTTCGCGCGGGTATCCTGTCTATGAAGCGTTAGTTATGACATTTGGTGATAAGGGCAAGTCTAAAAGCTTAGCTACTGTGGGCCCTAAGCCCTTTTCACCCCTCATTACTCAAACCGCTATTGAAATTGACGGTATGACCCGCCAATCATACACGGCGGAACAAGAGATCGAATTCAATAAGCTCAAATGGGATTATAATTACGCATTTCCGCGGCTTGTCCATATCACTTCGCGGGATAAGCGGAATACGCTAGTTAAATTCCAACCTACATGGCTGCAATCTTCTATTATCCATGAAATGTACAAGATCATGGCATTTAAGCTCGCGCTCGGCATTCAGCGAGCCGGAAAGCCTGCTCTTGACATCGCTGCTAGATTATTAAATGTCTACGAAATTAAAGGTTTTCGTTGGCTCGTTGATGAGATTGTTAAGTTTCTTCCTAAACAATTTCTAGATAGAGCTCGACAATTAGGTCTTTCTGACGATATCGACTACATGGGTTTTGAGCTTTGCGCAGGTAAGCCTCGCCAGATTGGCGGAACTACCACATTCGTAGAAATTGGGCACATCGATGCAGCTTTAAATCCTCTGACTCGCGTAGGCATCTTCTCTTACGACCAAGCTTCATCACAAAACATCTTCCGTACAGTCTCGCTCGCTCATGCCTTATGGCCTGCCGACTATTCTTGGTGTCTGCCATTAGATGTAGGTAATTCGCGGGTATCCCTGGAGTTAACTAATGGCTCTAAATTCGAAGTCGCGACAATCGGTGGGAAGACGAACCGGAGTTACTTCTACAACATTGTTCATTTCGATGAATACGCCCACTACGAATCTCATGACATGGTTGATGACATCATTGCCGGTGTTCCAAAACACTGCAACGTTTTCAAAATTTCGACTGCAATTGGTCCGACGGGTAGATTCTATGAAGATTGGCAAAAATGCTTCTACATCGATGAAGTAATCGATGGATTCGATCGCGGAGATAAGCCTGAAGGTTGGGACGATTTCGCCCCTTATAAATGGTTTCAACCCTGGTATAAGGATCCTGGCTACACGCTCCCGCTTGATAATGGCGAAGCAGATGAGATTCGTAAGTCATTAACTGAGTATGAGGAAGCTTTATTAACTAGAGTACCTGAGCTCACTTTTGGGCAACTTAAATGGCGTCGTGCTAAGATTGCTAAGTATGGTGAGAAGGATATTCCGCCTGAGCAATTCTTTGCGCAAGAGTTTCCTGCCGATGAAAAAGAAATGTTTCAGCCGCGAGGCGGTCAGCCTTTTGACGTTCATCGAACAGAGATTCTAGAACATAAGGCAAAGGCCATTAAGCCTTACTACATTCAGCTTTCGGACAAGACATTACCAACCCCTGTCCATAAAATCCGTTCTAACCTAACCATTTTCGAGAAGGTAGAAAAGGGTCAGGCCTATCTTGGCGGCGTGGATGTCTCTTATGGTAAAGGTATTAAACGAGACGCTACTGTCTTAACGCTATGGAAGCGTTCGCGGACACTCAAGAAGATTCAGGTAGCTGAGTTTGCTACAAAAACACTAGATCCGGTCGCGTGCGGGCACATCATCACCATGCTTGCGCGGTACTATAACAATGCCTATCTAGGGGTTGAGGCTAACGGCCCCGGTGAAGCTCTTCAGCTTACTATCTATAATGAGAATCTTTATCGCAACATCTATAAGACCAGAAACATTTCTCAGTTTGGCGACAAGCCTGATATGGTAACCTGGGAATTAGGTGTTATGACTACGCCAACTCGTAAGTATACGATGGTCTCAGAAGCCATTTTCGCTTATCGAGAAGGTTTACTCGAAGTCCGCTCCTTAGATCTCCTCCAAGAACTAAGAGACTTCGCACAAGATGATAAGGGACGTTATGGAGCTAAGGAAGGGTACAATGATGACCGTGTAATGTCGATGTGCATTGCCCACCACATTGATAATCCCATGCGCGGGTTACCTACTCTTCCCACAACTGTGATTCCACCTAAGGAGAATCTCAAAAAAATCGTACAAGCTCCAGAAACTGAAGATTACGATAAGATCTTACTCAAGCGCTTAATGAAGCGGATTGAGAAGATTAACGAGGATGAACGGCGTAAAGAGAATGGAGAGGAAATCCAACTCTCTCTATTTGGTAAAGCCATGAATCCATTTAAGGACTAATTATGGAAAACATTTTATTGCTTCTTGCTTTTTCTATTCAAAACATTGTTTTAGCGTTTCTCTTCTTTCGGCATATGTCTAAGAACCAAGTTGTTGGTGAAACTACGGAAATCATTCTTAAAAGACTAGAGTTGCGGGGGACCGAGCTTGACATCGAGCACCGGAAACAGGTAATTAGAGACTTGCAGGCCGAGTTAGAGCGCAAACGGCGCGAAGTGATTAATAATGAGTTAGATATTTTGGAGCCTCACGAATGACAAGTTTAGCGGTCCTACAAGATTTAGATGATACGACCGAGGCATCAGACGAGTCTGAATTAGAGACTGCTCAACCTGAAGACTTTAAAGAGCAACTAGAAACTCTTCGTAATGAATTAGACAATGGGTTGACGGATGCTATGAAGCCCGTTAAAGCCCGTTGGTCTATCTGGTCTGAGTCCATGAATTTCTATCGTGGGCGTCAATGGACAGTATCACGCGAACGTTGGCCTACTGACCCCATGGCTGATTTTGATGATCGCGTCCGTACAGAGACACGCAATCGTATTCAAGATGTAGTCCGTATCGGTGCCGCTCGTTGGGAGCGAGAAGACATCAACTTCTACGCTAAGGCGACTAATAAATCTAGACAAGCTAAGCGCCAGGCGGAGACAGTCACAAAAGCCGGTAAGGCGTTGTTTCATAATAACATCTTCACCCGCCAAACTCGTTACATTACTGCGTTAGCGGCCCATATTTATGGAGGAGCATTCTACGAGATCGGTTGGAATGATCAACTCCATCAAGGAATGGGCGAAGCGTTCATCAACTACCGCTCTATTCTAGACGTCTACCCTGATATGCGCGCAGTCGATAACTCAGACATGAGTTATGTGTATGTGCGCAAACGGATGAGTTATCGGTTAGCTAAACAGAAGATGCCCTTGGACTTCTTCGGTATGCCTACCGATGAGCGTTTCCTACTCAAAGATGCTCGCCCGGATGAAGGCTTCTCAGAAGAGGATCAGGATTTTAGTAGTGAGCGCTATTGTGCGCGTCGTGACAACGACCTAGTTGAATTCCATCAATATTTTGAGCTTCCTACCTTTGGTCCTGAGGGCTATACACGAGGTAGATTTTTCATGTTCTCAGGTCCGATGATTCTCGATGTAGGACCTTTGCCGGGTGCCTTTCCATTGATCTTCATCAAAGGACCTAATCAAACTCCTGGCGGTCTTTACGCGGACGGAGTCGTTCAAAAACTCATTTCCCTTCAACGTTCTATCAATTATGCAGCCTCTAAGGCTAGAGAAGCGTCGGATATCTGTACGGCTCCCTCCATGCTTATTGAAGCAAACTCAAATGTTGAGCGAGGGCGTATTTCTGATATCGCGGGTGAACAGGTTATTTACAAAGACGTTAAACCTGAATGGATGAATCCGCCGAACATTGAACCAGTATTAGCCTATCCAGATCGCTTAGACGCGCAATTCGATGGGCTCTCAACCTACTCTGAAATTAGCGCAGGTAAGAACCTTCCTTCTCAGGCCTCCGGGCGTATGGTAGCTATCGCGGATGGTTTATCAACTACTTCTACTGAGCCCGAGGTTGCGCTTTGGCGGGATGCCAACCTGTTAGCCATCAAAGGTCTTTTGCAGTATCAGCAAGAGAATTATCAAGAGGGGCGGATTATCCGCTTACTCGGTCCTAATGGTAAACTCAGTGAGCAACTTTACAAACAAGATCTATTTCCTAATGTCATTGATCTAGCCCTTGAAGCTTCATCTAAACTGCCCACTAATCCAGCGGTTAAGCGAGCGGAAATTGCCGAATATTTCGGTATGGGGTTGTTCGATCCTAATAAACCAGGCGCTAAACAAGCCATGGCGCTCATGAATCTCAATACCGAAATGCCCGAAGGCGAGGATATGAAAGATGCTCATCAAGAGCGCGCGGAAGATGAAGCCTTAGCATTTCTCCGGTTCATTAATCAGCAAGACGGTGGGCGTCCGCCAGAGCTTGATAAGCTGGATAATGATGAGATTCACTTAGCGGATCATCAAGATTTCTATATCCGGGAAGTGCTTAGTCTTCCGGATGAGTTACGGGAGCAGGCTAAAGCAATTTGGTCTCAGCATATCTTAGAACATGAAATGGCGTTTAGACAGAAGCAGTTAGATTTACAACAACAAACGGCTGGTGGTCAAGCACAAGGTGGGTCTAACGACTCTGCCCCTGCGCCTAAAGATCCACAAGCCGAATCACCTATGGATGGCGGTAGACCTTCGGCTGAAGGGGCACCTACTGAAGGTATGGCTCCATCCCCGATGAACGGATAATATATGAATGAACAAGAAGCGACAGCGGCAGAGAGCTCAAACGTTACATCATTAGACTCGGCGCGAGAGAAGATTCTTTCTGTCGGACCTAACGAAGAAAATGATGATGGTTATGAATTGGATCCTGTGGATGAAGAGTCTCCTAGTGTATCTGATGATGAGCCTACTAGTGACGATTCTGTGGAGCAGTCTGATGCAGTGGTGCAAGAGACACCAGAAGTAGAGACTAAAGAAGATCCACGTTTCGCCGCTATCTTCTCACAGCTTGAGACGATTGCTAAGGCTATTGCAGCACCGAAAGAGCAACCTACTCCGGAGGCTAAGGTAGAAGAGCCTTTCCCGGAGCGCGACTTCTCCGTTTATTGGACTAATGAAGAAGTCCGCAAGCGCGAAATGCTAAAATTTGATCTTGATCCGAAGAATATTCTGGATCAAATTCAATATCGTAACATTATCGCGGTTGAGGCTGAGCGCTATGAGCGTAAGCGGGAACTTCATCAGTTACAAGCTAAGATTGATAAGTTCAATGAGACATTCTCAACTTATCAACAAGAACAACAAGCGGCACCAATCATCAAGCAAACTGTTTCGTTATTTAAGCAATATGAGGCTAAGCATACGATTCCTAAGTCAGTTGCTAAGCCGTTACAGTCGCGGGTTGCTGAGCTAATTCAAGAGGGCAGTCAGCCCGAAGCAGCTATCAAAGCTGCATTCAAGGAGTTTAGCGATGTAGTGAAGGTGAAGAAAGAGGAAAAGAAACTCGAACGTGATCCCGTCAAGGTAAAGGTGCAACAAGCTGCGGCCATTGTTGGCCAAGGTAATAACAGTAACATTAAAGCATCAGGCGGCGCTAAAAGAGGATCTACTGAGAGCTTAGAGAGCTTACGTACGTCGCTCTTCCGATCTGGGCGTGGATAATAAGGAGATATTAAGAAATGGCTACTTATCCTGAGGCATCAGTATCTGGAAGTACGTCACGGACGAGCTTCCTAAATGCGTTCAAACTAGATTATCTACCGGAACTTGATAGCTGGTTCCATAAAGACATGGGTAAGCTTGCTCCCTTGATTTACAAGGAAGCGGGTCAAATGGGCGGTGTTAAGAGCGTAGCATTCACCTTCACTGGTGCGCCGCAGAGCGTTGGGCACCGTACGGAAGATGATGCGTTCCCTACTCCTCGTTCATCGACTTCGGAGAATCCGGAGCTTATCTCTCGTCGTATTGACTATCGACTCCGGTTCACCCTTGAGTCACGTATGTCTGCCCGTAAGGGTAAGAGTGTGGCTTGGCGTGAGCCTACTGAGGCTGAAATTAAGCTTGCTGAAGAGCAGCTTAAGATCAACGTCACTAAGAACGGTTACCTTGGTAACTACGATGTAATGGGTAACGTCCTGTCGTCTGCAACTACTGTGCTTACAATGCAGTCTCGTGATAGCGTGAACTATTCTGCTACAGGGTGGTTTAACCAAGGCGCGTTCTACATGCGTGTGGGTCAATCATTACAGATGATTGATTACTCAGCTGGCGGACGTATGTCTTCGGCGTCTATCACGGAATTTAATAAGGGCACGACTGGTGGTGCTACTAGTTCAGGTCTACAGGTTGCAGCTAACGGATCGGCGGAGTTGTACATTACTGCGGTAGATCGCTCTAATCCGGCGGCTGAGACTATTACTCTATCCGCTAACCCCGCTGGTGCGGCTGGTACTGGTTGGACGGCTGCGGCTGCGGTGAATGATATTCTAATTCCGTACGGTTCGCGGTTTGATGCTACTGATACTGTCTTCCCTTACAACGGGGTTCCGTCTAGCTACGCTAATGCTATCGGTTACTACAAGGCATTCAATGGTCTTGGTAACTCAAACACTGACTCTACCTTCTACCCAGCTTACTTAGGTTTAACTAAGTCGAGTATTCCGGGTGCGATGGGTATTGCGCAGCATAATAACGGTAGTCCGATTCCGTTTACTGAGCGACAGCTAGAGTTTCTTGTTGGTACAATGCAGGAAGTTTCGGGTGAGGCGGCTGAAAAGCTCGTGTTAGGTATCCCGACCTTCCGCGAAGTTACTAAGGAGAATCGCGCATTTCGGCAATTCGCTCCGGTACTCGGTCAGAGCGGTCAGAAGAACATGGCGTTTATCCAGGATGATTTAACGCTTAAGTACATCACTGACTGGCTCTGTCCGATGGGTTCGATTTTCGCGCTCACTCCGGCGGACTACAAGTGGTTTAGCATGATGAAGCTTGGCTCGCCTGATGAGGGTGATGCTATGCGGTACGTACAGAATAAGGCGAACCATGAGGTTATCGCTCTAAAGATGGGTAATGGTATGTGTACCGGCCCGTGGCGCAACGGTATCCGTGCGGATATTCAATGCTCCTCGGATGGTCTCATCTAATATAATCTATATGGGGAGAGGGGGTCTTCGCGGGCCTCCCTCCTCATATATTTTAGAAAGGAGAAATATGAAGCTATATAAATTAGCCCTCATCGGAAGCCTTCTGTTTCCATCGATTGCGTTCGCGCAGTCTGGTGGTGGTGGTCTAGATACTAAAGCACTCGATGGACAGCAACGCTATGCGGAAATTACTATTCCGTTCGTGTTTACTTCATCGGGTTCTTCTAACGCTAACTTCGCAACTGGTATGACGCCATCAGGTGGTGTTGTATTCAGCCGTGGTGGTGCGTTAGCGAACATCTTTATTCCGAACAATGCTACGACTATTCAAAGCAGTACAGTTACCGCATTACCTTATGCGGCGACTATCGCGATGTATCATCTTAACTCCGGTATGACTACTCCGCCGCAATGTACACAAATTCTTGTGTCCGGTGTAGATCAGTTCGGTAATGATATTCAGGAGAATCTAGGTACTGTTAGTGTATCATATGTTCAGTCGAACAATGCCTTTGACCGGATTACTAACGTAACGGGTACAGGTTGCACATATGGTACTGGTGTCACTACTGCGTCAAAACTTAGAATGATTGTTGGGCGAGGTATTGGACTTAAACGTAAAATTAGACAAATTAAAGGTACCCAGATTGCGGATATTCTAGCGTATTGTTTCGATCCAGATGGTGGAGTTGCTACTTATAGTCCGCGTTGTGTCAGCGGTATGCCTTATTCTTCGTCGAATGCTAACACATTAGTGAACGGCGATTTTCAAGGTAGTGGCTTGACTACAAACGTGGCTTACAGTACATTGACCATTCCGGGTACACTAGGGGCGGCCGTCACCGGCAACGGGGCGAACGGTTCTTCTATTGTTATTCGGCTCCGTGGGAATAGATGGTAAAATGAATAAAGAAACGCAACGCCGCTTAGAGGCGCAATATCAACAATCATTAGAAGATGGATGTGTTCTGACTGAGCCTTCGGAATGGAAGTATGTTAGAATGCCGGCTTCTAAGCGGCGTGCGTTATTTCCTGAACTTTATAGTCATTATGATCCTGACCAAATTATGGCTCAGGAAGATCCTCCTGCGGATTGTCTTGCGCACTTTAAGGAAGTCTTTGGTGACTTCGCTAATCCTAAGCTATTCGATCCTACCCGAGTAGGTTGGGTTAAGCTAAAGATGCATCCTCACTTTCGCCGATGGACCATCTTTGAATGGGCTGTCGATCCGCGAACGATGAAGTATTCTTGGCGGCCACTATACATTGCCTGTCATGAAGTTGAGCCGGGTGAATTACCGCCAGACCTTAAGACTACAGACGGGCGGTATGATAACCTAAAGGGTAGCGTTGGTGCTTATAAGGTGCCTACTCGTGAAGACTTTTGGATGGTGCGCTATATTGGCGACCGCTCGTTAAACACTGCCGAGTCTACATGCTTTAAAGTCATGGAAGATGATGACCGAGCAGAGAAAGAGCGTGAACGTATTCGCGCGGATAAGATGCGTGATCGCCTTGATTACTTATTCAATCTCTACGCTAGGGATGTGAATCGTGAAGATGGAAGTATGCAAGGCTTCCATGTGATACCACAGGAGTCATTAGATGAAGTCCGCAAAAGATCACACGTTCTTATCCCTGTCTACGGAAAAGATGGAGAAGTCCTTTATCATAAACAATTTCCGAGAATTGTATATGAGCGTTATCAGGAAGAGCTCAGAGAGTTACAAGAACGCCGTGAGCTTGAGTCCAAAGTCCTTGCTAAACCCGGAACTAAGTCCCACAAGGAAATGAAGCAACTCTCGATTGAGAAGCTTCGTCAAATGGTTAATCAACCCTTCTCAGAGGAAGATCCTAACGAGCAATCTAAGACTATTGAGTCAGCGACTGATAAAGTAGGTCTCTTCATCCAGAAGGCTGCTAAGCGAGTAGCGCAATGACTGTAACACGCTCAGCTTCGCGGACGTTGGCTAATATCCTAAGCTCTGTACGCGTTCATTTGAACGACCGCGCTACAGATAACTATGGAACTGTTAAGCCGGCGTCCGCACTAACATATCAAGATACGGAAATTTATGAGAAGTTTAACTTCTTTATTATGGATCTGTCAAACATTATGGCATTACAGCATAATGAAGAGGCTATCCGTTATGAGGATATGACTTATACGGGTGCATTAACGGGAATGGATCTTCCTACAGACATTGGTGCTGGGGAGATCTTTTCTGTTTATGATGTAACTAATAGTGACGTTCCGTTGACATTTGATTACATTTCGCACCGTGAATTCTTGGACAAAATTAAGCGTTTCACAAACGGAGCGCTAGCTTTATCGCGTGGATACTATACACTCCAGGCCTCGGATACTACAACTGTAGGTGGGAGTATTATTTGCGGTCCGAATGCAGACGGTAAGACAATTCGTATTTATTACTTAACTACACCTTGGAATTATTCCGATTCGGCGGATGTAGTACTTATGTCTGCTCGTTGGGCAGATCTTTTAGCATTAGGTACGGCTGTAGCTGTGCAGAGTGACTATGGTGGTGTTGATGATCAACTTGCGGCGCGTTATGCGACCGCCTTAGACCGCTTTACGCAATTTGCTACACGGCAAAAAGCGCCGGATAGAATCCGGATGATTAAGCGCCCATATTAGGAGAAGACATGTTAGTCCCCGTTGTAAATAAGACTAGTGAACCGATTGTTATCAATGCCTACGCTTCTGTATGGCTTTTCCCTCCGCTTAATAAGCCCGGTCATTGGGAGCTCGTGGAGAAGACGAAGAAGGAATTAGCGGAGGAAGTAGGGCCTGCTATTTCGCGGTGGAAGGCTTCTTTTTCTAAGGATGGACCGCTAACTGAAGCTATCGTGCAAGTCCCTGAGGAAATGTGGAAAGAAATGCAAACGCAGGGGCGTTTCGCTATTCAGGGCTCTCAAGGTCTCTCACTTGTTAAGGAAGAATATAAGGCTCTTCAAGATGAGGTAGAGAATCTTCGGAAGACCAAGGAGTCGCATGATGAGGTTATCCGTAAGCAAGAGCTTGAAATGATCGCTCTTCAGGCGAAACTCAAGCATGCGCAAGAGGAACTAGAAGCAACTACTAAGCTTAAGGCTCCTAAGTAATGAAGAAACAACGTAAAACCATCCCGCTTAGTAACGGTTTTAATGGTATCGATCGCTTCTCTCAAGATCAAGCAGAGGGAAAGGCGGATATTGCGTTTGATTGTTTTAATCAAGCTAAAGACCTTACTATGCGGGGTGGTTTTCGTTCCGTCACTCATGGTAATCCATTCCTGCTCCATGCCTTTCGTGCACGTGTAGCTACAGAAACTGTAACTGAAGGTTTCTCAATCACTGGTGAAGTAGACTCAGGTGAAGTTGACGGGCTAACTATTGATGCGGGAGCTGAAGAGGCTTCTGCTATCTTTGGTGCTCCGGGATCGCTCGTTACGGATAATATTGGTATCATCTATGTGGGCGCTAATATCCCGTTTGATACTATCTATTTCCCATTCACCGGTGCTTTCGCGGGTGCGGGCAGTGCATCCAGATTCATTACTCCATTTTACTGGAATGGCACAACCTGGGTCGAGATCACTCACTTTACGGATAGCACACCAGCCTTCATTAACGCCAGCGGCGTACAAGAACCTTTAGTCAAGCGTGGATATATCACGTTTTCTCATAACCAAATCCCGTTATGGGCGACGAATACAATTAACGACACAACGCTTTATTGGATTCGTCTGAGTGTAACAGACGCTGCCGGTTTATCCGCTAATCTCAGTAATTTAATTGGTACAGACGCCCCGCATGTGTGTGTAGGTCTGTTACCTCGCATCAATGGCTTATTTCCGCTAAATCTTGGCGGACGTAAGATGATGCTTATCGGTAATGACGGTACTAACCTTAGTCGTGGCGGGGCATCATTAGCTAAATGGGCGTGTAATAAGAACATGCCGGTTGGATTAGATCTCACTCATAGAGAGGCATCAGGTATTTATGGTAAACAAACAATGGCGTCGTGGACTCGTTCTTCAGGTGGTACTAGTGGTGGTGGTGTTAATGTCGGAACTACTGATTTGGTACAAGATCACACAGCTGGAATCGATTTGCGCCGGTCTAACGTCTCTGGGGCACTTGTAGCTGATGCTTCGCAATTAGTTGTAGATGTAGTTGACTTAGTTTATCGTTCATCAATTACGTTTACGAACGTTCCTGGTAATTTTACGGATGAGGATTTAGAGCATTATGTGCTCTTTTGCCTCACCGGAGCAAACGCAGGTGATTTTCGTATAATCACGCGTTATGACGCCGCGAACTTCACCATGCATTTTAACGCGTGGACGAATGTGCTGAACACGACTGACACGTTTATTCTTCTACGGCCTATGATGCGGTATGAGGTTCATGCGTGTCGCAATCGTGATGCTTTAGAGGCTGATCTCCCGTCATTTCCTATTCAACCTGTAGCAGTTACTACTGCAAGTACTGTACAGGCCACTACATTTGAAGCATTCGCTCCGGCGTCTGACAATGAAGTTGATTGTATCATCGCAGATAAAATTAGTCAGGGACCTATTGCATTCAAACTCCAGTCTCGTTTGCGTTTCACGATTGATGGTGGTCAACGTTGGGACTGTGTTTATGAACCTGGAGCTAAGAAAGCCTTTCTAACTAATGGTAATTCAGGTGTACTAGAGTTTGATGGAGAGACGTTAAAAACCTTCACACTTGACTATACTTCAGATTTAGCTAAAAAACTTTCAGGTATCATTGCTGATCAGAGTGTCGACGCTACAGGTGCCGCTAACCAGAATGTTGCTGGTTCAGCATTACGCAATTCTCTACCCGGAGGAAAGTACTTAGCCACGTTTGGCGGGTCTCTCATTCTAACCGGTGATCCGGCAAGACCTAACGATATTTATCACTCTGTCCCTGGTGGTGGTTACAAAATCTGGCCATACCTCTATACATCTACGATCCGTGATAAGCGCAACGAACCTATTAGTGGTATTACGAACTTTAATGGACAGCTAATCGCATTTACTCCCTCAGCGCTCCACACTGGGAGCATGCTTGTTAGTGGTCAACTAAACTGGGTTGAAGCGGCTAATGAAGGTTTCGCGGCGCATGCCTCTGTGCAAATTCTAAATACCGGAGGTGTTAATCTCTTAGTGGGCCCTAACTCTACCGGGCTAATGGCATGGGATGGTAAGACCACTTCTTACTTAATTGATCGCTGGGATCGTATTATCGCAGGTGGTATTAACCTAACTCGTTTGCGGGATTCTGTCTCTGCTTATATGCCATCAACAGGCATGTATTTCTGTACGTTAGCCTCTCCTGGCTCGGCAGTGCAGGACATGATTCTTGTTTATCAAACTAAAGAGAAAGCGGCTTTTCTCTGGCGCTACACTCATGGCGTGACATCTTTGGCCGTCTTCAAGGACTCGGCGGGGCACGAGCGCTTATTCTTAGGTAATGAGAATGGACAAGTAGCTATCCTGAGTACAGACGTACAGGATGATTGGCTGCCTATTGAAATGGAGTTTAAGACTAATTCGCTTCAACCTTTTGGAAATTACGAAGGCTATTATGAGCAGATTGCCCTCACCATGAAGCCGCTGGGTAAGGGGGCATCCTTCCGGTTAGGTGCATTTATTAATGATGGTAACCGTCGAGCAATGGATACTACTTATCCATTTACGGACGGATCTGCTACGTTCGGAGTAGAGCATTACGATGGCACAATTCCTTATGCTTCCGGAGCGTTCAAATCATTAGCTATCGGTTTGCGAGCGGGAACTAAGGGCCATCAGATTCAGGCGGAGATTCGCTCATCCAATCGCACAAAGATTAGAGCACTTTTCCTAGTAGCGTCATCACTTACGCGGAAAGGATATGATTAATGATGGAGGTAGACTATGTCCAAAACATGTCTCCTATCGGATCAATTACTCTGCCCGGCTCAACCGCCTTAGTTACTGTCTCAACCGTTAGCTACCCTACTCGCGCTATTCTTGTCCCGTTCTCTACTCCACATCTTCTCCGTCTATTAAGAATCACTTGTATTGCGGGTGATGTTGTCACAGTTGGCGGATCATCTGTTAGTATGGCACTTTATCGTTTGCGGGGCACTAAGAATGGACTAAAGACAGACACAAGAGCTTCTAAACAACGCACGGTTGAGTTAGTGTCACAAGGGGTACGCAATATCACAACGGTCGGCGACGCCCGTCCATGCTCTTTAAATTTACCTCGTGAAATTCATATCTATCCCGACCATGGGCTATATTACGTAGCTATTCAACCAAGTAATGAAAATACAATGCTCTTTGCTCCCGCTACAGCACTAGCAGGCGGGGCATACACAACGGCCAACTTTACTTTTGGGGTCTGGCCTGATACACTGACTCTTATAAAAGATGCTACAGTAATTCCGTTTATTGCATTGCGGTCGGCCCGCGGTATTCTTCACACTGGTTCAATCTCGAGGGACTAAATGGTTACATTAGCAGTAAGAAATACGTTCGCGGGCACCGATCTTGTAGAGAACGATCCTTTAAACGAGAATTTTGAGGATGTCGAAACTGTAGTTAATGGTGGCATTACATCCAATAACTTAGATCCTAACGCGGGTATTACAGCTACTCAGTTAGCGGATCGCTATGCCTCTATTCTTCCTACATCATTTGTACTCATCCCGTCTTTTTTTCGTTCTAATGGGGCGATGGCTTATGTAGGGTCAATCGTTCCTCCATCTTCATTTGCGAATGATTATTATACAGTACCTGTCACCGGTACTTGGGGAGAGGTAGATCGTTGTTATCCGCCGCTCGATACCGGACAAGAGGCCTATCTCACTAAAGCAGAATTATATGTTATCGGCCAACAAGCTAATGCGGGGTCCAATCCGCAATTTCGTATCCGTAAAAACGGAACGTTAGTGCTTGGTGGCGGCGAAGTAACAATTGACACGGATTCAATCCGTTACGAGCTGACAAACGCTGATCCCTCTGATGATCCTCAAGCTTCAATTGTTAACGGGGATTATCTAACATTTGAATTCTCCTCGTCCGGAGCTGCGGCTGGTTACTTACTAGGTGTTTCACTTAAACTTTACTGGAAGGTTCGGTTTACTAACTAATGTATAATCCAAGAGTATTAGGTATGTCCGCCGGTAATGTAGTGCAAGCGCCGGTAGATAAATTAGCTAACGAATTAACGCAACGTCTTGCGCCTAAGCCTCCTCCACAATCCGGAATGCAAGCTCAGGTACCTGGAGCGCCAACGCAAGCGTCTAATCCAAGCAGTATGATTGCTCCTTTACAGGGGAATAGCACATCTACAACACCGACTGGTAGTATTCCTCCGCTTTCGACTAATCAATCTAGACGTTCGTCTTTAGTACTTCCGGCAGGCACACCTACCCCGCAACAGCCATCAGCTAGCCGTTGGCAAGGGCAAGAACCGCCTAAGCAAGATATGGTTAGTTCAGGTGGCGGAGGTTGGAGTCAGACTAATCATGCGCCGAATGTAACGCAGAGTCAGACTATTGCGCCGGTAGGTGGTACTGTCACGCCTTGGCAACATCCGATTGTACCGTATGCGAATTCTCCATCGACAGTTAAACCCGATCAGACCGGGATGGAATCAAATAATGGTACTCTAGGTCAAGGTGGGTCTTCGTATGGTGAACCTTCTGGTAAGGGTCAACAAGGACATCAAAAGAAGCAGCAAAGCGGGAGTGCTCAGCAACAGCAACAACAAGGTCAACAAGGTGGAGAAGGATTAGTTACTGCTAGTGCTTCTGTTGGTAAACCAGCTGTAGGGGATGGGGTGCATTATGATGCATCGTATGGTGTTCCTGCCGGTGCTGGACCACGTACACATGAAATTGTACTAAATGATGGTACTCCTGGCTGGTACGATCCGGATTCTAATACTACATACAAAGCTGATGGTAAAGGCGGGGCAACAGTTGTAGTTGATAAAGCTGGTTATAGCGAAGATGGTACGCCTGACATCGGCGATCCGACTGATCCCGCCAATTTTTATAACGCGTTAGACGGTAATGGCAATCCTGTTCGTGGTCCTCATGGAGAACAAATCTTTCGCAACCCTAAGAATGGTGCTTTGTTTTACTACGATCCTAATGGCCGGGGTTATGTTAGAGTAGGCCCAGACGGTGTAGAAGTTGACTTTAAGACCGGCGCTCCTATTCAGAGTGCTATTGCTGAGAATAACGCAAAGCCAACTCCAGCTAATCCGATGCAGGGTCTAGTGGATTACTATAATAACAATCCGCCACCGCAGTTTAATCAACAGGCAATTGAGGATCAAATTAACGCGGCTAAGCAACAAAGAGCGATTCAAGGTGGACAGGATTCTCGCTCATTGATGGCTTTAGCCGCCAACTCAGGTACTAACCCTGATGCGGCACAAGCTAATCTCGGACAAATGAGTGCTGAGAGTAATGCTCAAGGTGCTGCATCAGACGCAAAGATCCGTATGCAAGGTGAGCTGACTAAGCTGCAACAAGAGACTAAATGGTATGACGATAAGGCGAATGCGCTAAGAATGATGGCGGCTGCTGAGACGGATAAGAGTAATCAAGCAGCGTTATTTATTCAAGCTCAATTAGCAGCAAGCGCAGCAGCTTCACGTCAGGAAGCTATGATGAAAATGCAGATTGAACTTAGTAAGCCAAGTGTCGGCGAAATGATTGGCGGAGGCTTTTTAGGGCTTCTTACTGGTGGTTTATCTGGTGGACTCGGGCGCCTAATTGGCGGCTTAGGAGGTGACTAATGCCTAGTCAATGGTTTGCGGATGCCTTTCTTCGCGCTATGCAAGGTGCTGGAGAATCTTTTAACTCAGGGTTTGACGCTGCGCAGGCTAAGGCTGAGAGAAATAAACGCTATAAGGAAGGTGCGCCTCTTCGAGAAGCTCAACTACAAGCGTATCAGAATAACAATGATAAATTTCTTATGGATCATCCTGAGCTCATCCCAGGTGAAGGAGCTATCGCTAAAGCTGGGCGGTTGGCTAATCAAGACGCATTAAAGGTACTCGATAAGGCAAATACGTCTATTCCTGGCTTAGATCCATCTGCATACAAATCACGTGTAGATCCGAGCACTGCGCGTATGGGGGACATTCAATATACAGGTCCTGTAGGTAAACAACCCTCGTTAGGTGATTCTATCCCAGGCTTATCGTTTGGCTCCATTGGTGAGACTGGAGGCGGGCTAGACGCTGCGGGCCTTCAAGCTAAGCTTCAATCTGGGGGTGCTAACTTGGCTCAGGCTGCGGCGCCCGCAGTCCCTGACGCTATGATGCGGCGAGCGCAAGAATCGAAAATGGAGCAAGCCAGGGCGGCAATTTCGGCGGGTGCTCCTCATACTGCTCAGGTTATTAGTAGCTCGCCTACAATGGTTGGGTTACCTAGTGAAAGCATTAGTAACAACATTGCGTCGTCTATCGGTAACGAGTCTAAAGCCCGTTCTAATGAACGTGTAAAGGAAGATTCACGCAAACAGTTTGGTAGTGCTGCGGCGAATATCTATCAACATAAGCAGATTAATACAGGTGAAGATTTCGGTTACAAAGTACAGCAAGGATTAATGACACCGGAGGAAGCTGCTCAGGCAGCTAAGGCTGCGGGTGTGTCTGTTATTCCGCCGAAGCATTCGACAACTGCTAGTAATGAGCAGGAGAAGACTGCTCGTATGATTCAAGCAGAAATTTTTAAGTTGCAGAGAGCTGGTGCAACTTCATTAGGCGCGGATCAGAAGAAGATTGCGGCTCAGGTTGAGGCATTACAGCAACGACTAAATGGATTAACGCAGCCGCAAGCGCAGGCTCCTACTCAACCTCAGCAAGCTATCTCCGACCAAGATGCTGCGCAATTAAAGAGTCTTGTTGATGCACTAAAGGCTAATCCACAAGATCCTAAAGCTATGGCAGCGGCTGAAGCATTTTATCTTCAGCTTAAACCTGGTGCAACGCACGAACAAGCGTTTAACTTTCTTTCCCATGCCGTAACGCAGGAGTAATTAATGCCTGGTTGGGATGAATTTAAAGTAGTTCCTAAGACTTCGAAGCCGGTCGAATCTTATGGGTCTGTCTTAGACCAATTTGATTTAGACGCATTAGATCGTCTCCGCGGGCCGAAGGCTACAGAAAATCGTGCTGTTAACGCAGCGACTAATTTTATTCAGACAGGGATGAATAACTTTGAGAATCTAGGACCGATTAAGGAACAAATTAATCAGTTAGATCCGGATGTTGCTCAGCGAGAGCGAGGTAAATTAAGTGGTATTGGTCACGATATGGCACAAGGTGCGGGTGCTGTCAATAAAGTTAAGAATAATGTTCCTGAAGCTGCGCCTCTCATTGAACAAGAGCAGGAGAAGCATCCTGTCCTTAAACAGATCGTTGCTCCGATTGCCAAAGGATTAGAATATCTTGATAATGTAACTTCGCGGCCGGTGCGTGCACTTACTTATCCTGGCGGAAGTAATTTTGACTGGGAAGCCGCCAAGGATTCTAAGGATTGGAGTAAGGCAGTTAGAGGTACTGAGATAGGTAAAGGCATTGGTACCGGGCTAGATGGCCTCATGGCCCCTCTATCAACTGTCGTAGGCTTACCATTAAGTGGTGTTGGGGCGTTAGCTGATCTTAAAGCGGGAAAAGATGCTAGCACTGTAGGGATTAATGCATTAGAGACCCAAAAGAACATGATCCATGCAGGCGGCGATTTTGCCATGGACGCTGCCGCAGACTGGACTAATCTCTTCTCCTTGGGATTAGGCGGTAGTGCTAAGGCTGTACTAGGTCCTATAACACGTGCTGCATTAAAGGCGGGAAAGAGCGCTAATGAAGCTGCGCGGATCGCCAAGGATGTAGAGACGATCGCGAAGTTTAACTTTCCTGTAGCTGAGAAAGCTAAATACGTAACCGACCTATTAAAGGCTGAAGGCTTACCACAAGTATTCGGTGAGACTGCTCAGCATCTAGGTAAAGGACAACTAAAGGTTGGATTAGACATTCCCGGTCAGTTAGTTGAGCAAGTTGGTAAGGCTGTAAAATCGCCTGGATTAGAAGGATTTGGTCAAACGCTCCGTGAAGGTATCGATGTTCTTCCTAACCTCACAGGTAAAGAATTCGTGGGGGCTAATGCGCTCGATAAAGTACTTCCTAAGGTTAAAGCATTAACATTGCCTCCTTTATCTCCGCCTGCTCAGCAAGCATTTAGCTTTATGCCAGCACCTACGCCACCAATTCCGCAAAAACCTTTACTATGGTCTCAAAGAGGCCAACAAAAAGAAATTATTAAAGAAGGTATTCTTAAACAAAAGGGAGCTATTAACGTATCGACCGCCGATGTAATGAATAACGTAGTTGCGGGCGCCAAGGTTGCCGGTACACCCTTACCCATTAACGAGAAATTCGTTAAAGATATCCGGGAAGCCGGTAAAGCTGGTGTAGTGACGGATGAGATCGCAAAGAGTAAGCAGTCGTTAATTGATTTGGCGCAGCAAAATGGATTGCCGGTTGACAATCGTGCATTACAGTTGATCGAAGACTTTCATAAGTCTCATGATTACGCGTCTGCTTCACATTGGTTAGAGCAGTCAAATTTACCTCATGCTGCGAGTGCAGCAAAGGTACTTGAATGGTTAACATCTAAGTTACGCCGTAATATGTTAACTCTTTCTCCGGCAAATAATGCGATTAACATTGCCAATGATATCATTCAAGCTTCTACGGCAGGAATGAATAATGCTCCTTTACGATTATCTCAAGCTGCTCATGTACTCGATGATGTACAAAAGCCGCTGGAGATTGGTGGTAAGGTCTACCAACCTGGAGAATTAAAGAAGCTTGCCCAAGAGTTTAATATTGGTTACGAGAATGTCAATAAGGACGTAATCAATAATAAGCTCGGGAGTCTGAGCAAGGGCAATAATCTACGAATCGCGGGTGATCTTATGTCTGGTGGTATTCTAGAAAGACTACCCGATAAGGTCGCTCAGAAAATTCCGATGACTATGCAACATCAGCATAGATGGGAAGATCTGAGTAAGACAGCATTATTCCTCGAGCGATTAGACAGAGGTGATGCCCCGTTTCATGCCGCTAAGCTGGTGTTTGATACACTCATTGATTACAATGACGCGGGTAAAGTGTTACAGATCGCTAAGTGGTTCCTTCCCTTTATTACCTGGACCGCGAAAATGCCGGTTGTAGCCGGTAAGGCATTAGTACGTAATCCTGCAGCATTTCAGCGACCGTTTAAAGCTGCTCATGCGTTAGGTGGAGAAGAGCAGAGCCCCCCGTCATTATTTCGCCAAGAGCAAGGCACGTCTATTCCGTTAACTCCTCGTGGGGAGCAAGTAATGGGAGAGCTCAGCGGATTAGAAGGTAAGAATCTAGGGCAAACACGAGTTAGAGCTAGAATTCCGATGGATGAAGGGCTTAGTCCGTGGCTCTCGCTTACAGAAGGTAATATTAAACCTTTCTTAGCACAAGCTGGCTTAGGATCACGTACAGTTATCGGTGGAGGGTTAAATATCAATCCAGTAACCGGCAAGCCGGATGATCAGTCTTTAGGAGACATAGCAGCTAATGCTGTACCCTCACTGCTTTTTTCTCGCCCTATGCAAGAGGCATTAAACTATGGTATTTATAAAGCACACGGAGGGAAAGAAGCAGGCGCTAATCCAGCACCTTTATCAGAATTCGGGAAGCCTTCAGCTAATCCTGAAGCTAAGCAATTAGAGCGTATTCTAGGTCTTTTAGGTGTGGGGTCATTTAAGACCTTACCTACTGATCAACTCTATAACCAATTAGATGCAGGAGAGTTACAAAAACTACTCACCCGTGTTAAGAACTTGACAAACCGCAATAATATCGTCGATACTGTCAAGGAGCAGAAAGGGAATAAGTAATGAAGAAATTAGTATTTCTCTCAGTTTTTCTATCTACCGCCGCGTATGGTCAAAATGCCGTTCCTTCACGTATCGATCCTAATGCTGTGCAATACGCACAAAGTTGTTCATTAGGTCCGATGAACATGATTACCTTTTCTGCGGCTGCTCGTGCTAAACAGGTACAGAATATTAGTACTGGGCAAAATCAGTTATTCCGTCTAGGTGAGCAGATTGCTGTCAAATGTACTGCGGCTGGGCGGGTGACTATTTGTGCTCATCAAACCTATACAGCTACTGTAGGAACACCAGGAACTAACCTTGCGGGTTGGACAGCGTCTGACACACTCACCGCTCAAGGTTATTTACCTTGTGGTGAAATTACGATTGCTAATCCTATCGAGTATTTCAAAATCTCTCCGTTACGTTGGGCGGGTAGCATTTATACAACACCTACGCTTCGCACGGGATTTTGTTCAATTCCTGGAACCGGGCGAGCGTTAGCGGCACCTTGTGGAACATCCGCCGAGTGTGGTTCAGGCGGTACTTGTAGCTTTACCGCTCGCTCGCCATATGTCTATATCTCATTAATTCCTGAGTCTGCTACCTCAGTTTGTTCGGTGCAACTATGCGAGCAGTAAAATATTTTCTTCTTTTCCTCCTCTTTTCTTCGCCCGCATTTGCTCAGGACCAATGGGCAAACAATGCGTATTCTACGCTTGCGAGCGGAATTACCGCAGTCTCCACGACTTTTACAGTCGCAACGGGTGAGGGGTCTAGATTTCCTACTCCTGGTAATGGATATTATCTTACGCTAGAGAGCGGAAGTATTGCTATTCCCACAGCACGAGAGATCGTTAGAGTAACTGCGCGTAGTGGTGATGTGTTTACGGTTACTCGTGCTAGACAGAGCACTAGTGCCTCTATCTTCGCAGCCGGTTCGCGGGTGTCGTTTAGAATTACTGCACAATCATTACGCGAATTTATGGTAGGTTCGCCATTAATTCGTACATCTTCGTCGACTACCTGGTGGGCCCAGCCACATTTAAGTCGTAAACCCATTTATCAACTTCCAATAGGTGGTGTATCAACTAGTCTTGATGTAATGGGGCCGTCCATTACTGCGGGCGGTTCAGCAACAGCGCGGACAGTAGGGACGACATGGGTTACACAACATAGACGATTAGCATATGTTAGTTCAGCGGCTGCTACTAACGCGTTTGGGTTGAGCTCTGGTACGGTGCCTGTTTATTATCGGTCTACCACGACAGGATTGGGTGGTGTGACATTTACGGCGCGCTACTTTATGGAGACAGCTACCGCAAACCAGCATTTATTTTGTGGATTGTTTGCTTCTACAACCGGTACATTTATGGCTAACGTCAACTATACGACAGTTGGCGGTATTATGGCAGATATTGTTAGTGTTGGTGCGCAAAATACTGATACTAACTTACAAATTTACCATAATGACGGTTCAGGTGCACCCGTTTCTTCTAATTTAGGCGCAAGCTTTCCAGCGTTTACTAACTCAACTGATATTTATACTATTCAAATTATGATTCCTGTAGGGCCAGCTAACTCTATCTGGGTCTATGTTCTTAACGAAACAACTGGCGCCTCAGTTATTTCTGAACTAACTTCTGAACTACCAACAAATAACACTCTACTTCGTTGGGGTTGTGGTGGTTCGACTGGCACTGGTGGCGCAGTCACATGGGATGTAATTAGCGTTGTAGTTGACACTCCCTATTAAGGAGAGAGCATGAAATGGTTTAAATCCTATCTAATTGCTTTATGTATTTTAGCAGTTAGTTTAACAATTCCTCGTTTTTTGAAGATTGAGCATACGGCAGAAGCGCGACCACGAAAGATTATTTGGCAATCGTCTAGTGGTGAACAAACTAGTTATGTCGGCTCCACGACATTTAATCGTACCTGGGATTGGTATGTTTCAGCGGATACTATTTCGGCAAGTACAGACGCAGGTGCTTTAGGTATCTGGCCATATGAACCAGATGGCGGTACTTTAACAGCGGGTCACACAGACGGTGGTTTATCTACGGGTTATCAAAGTAGCTCAGGTTTTAATTCCGCCGGTATTGGTACACGATTAGTTAATCAAGGTATCTCTCTAAACGGAGCTTACTGGCGTCGAACATCATCTATTAACCTTCCTGGGTATAGTGGGAATGGTTATCGTTCTCTTATACGTTTATTATTCATCCATGAAGCAGGAGCTTCTGCTACCGCAGGGCAAATGCTAGTTGCTGGACGTTCTGGTATTGGTACTATAACTGTATATGCAAACTCATTAACAACATTTCGTGTTTTACTTCAGTCCGGTACAGCCTTTTCATTGATTGTAACTCCTTCACAAGGTATTAGTGTAGGTCCGCACGTATTAGATATTTTTCTTAGTGATAGTGAAGGTACAGGAGCTAATGAGCGATTAAATGCTACTTTTTATTTTGATGGACGTGTAGCGGCAGGAGTTGAACATACTAGCGATCAGTCAGCTTGGACAGGTAACCTTACTGATATAATTGCTATCGGTGCATCAGCGGCTGGTAGTCAACCATTACTTGGGCGTACAGTATTTTGGGCGGGGCAAGTAACCGATGCTAATATGGCTTGGTATAAAGGATTAGAAACTTCTTATAGTGACTGCGTAGCTGATGGTCTTTGCCCAGATATGGGATCAGGTTCATCGGCCGGTACTGGGCGAGGACTTGTACAAGGTGATGGCGGAATTTTAAATATTGTCCAACCATCTTCCTTTTTTGCGGATGGTCGCACACGTACGGGTCTAGGTGTAGTGACACCCGCAACGTATAATCCCAACACTCCTGCGGATTTGTATCTTCATCTTTGCGGTTGTACATGGACTGGTGCTAGCTGTAGAGGTAGCTTCTTGGGTGGCTCCGCAGCTACGGCCGATCCTAATATGGAAGTAGGTGATCCTGCAGGCATTCATGCTTATCTTAATGCGCAATATGCTGATCCTACAGACTGTGCTGGTGGTGTCGGATGGGTTAAAGGTAATACTTCTGCATCAGATTATCAACTTAATTACGTTGATGCAGTAGTGGCTTATATGAGAGCGAACTATGCCGTTAGAGCTACCTGGATTGTAGGGCGGAGTAATGGCAGCGGATTTGCGCACTGGTACGGAGCTATGCGGCCTACGTTAGTCTCAGGTGTATTAGATACTATTGGCTATTGGCCGGGTGCTGGTAATGGTGGTGGCGGTCAAATGACTTCTACTGCCGCTGTCGGGCGGAATCCTGTTTATGCAATGCATAACCAAAACGACCCTACTGTACGAGTAGATTTCGCTAGAATTATGATTCCTAATTATCTAAGTCGAAACTTAGGTATTGATGCGGGTAGTAACGATGGGTCAGTAGGTACTTGCGTAGGATTAGATTCAGGAGGAATTGACGGGTCGCAAATTCTTACTGGTTGCGGGTGTGGCGGTACACAAGGGACTTATGATGGTGGGCCTAATGGTGTGTGCTGTACATGGCCTAGCTCGGCAGCAAATACCGCAGCACTTGACGGAGGCATTGCATATCCGTTTATGTATTGTGAATCCACGTCAGGCGGACACTTACCCCCTCCTGGAGAAGGCGAACGTATTCGTACGTTTATTTTAAATTATGGTGAAGATGCTGGTGGTTGATTTTCTCAAATTTCTTGGTGCTTTATTAGGTCTCAGTGCTTTTTGTGCTTTATGGATTCTCTTAATAGTTTGGGGATGTCAAGGAGGAGCTTGTGCTTAAAGCATTTTTACTATTGAATCTGGGACAATTACTCGATCCTTCCCTACTACCAGGTGAACGCGCATCTTTTCGTGTTAAGGATTACGTACATCCTGAAGATTGTAGTCAGACTATTTGCAATCTTTCTCCGGCGTTTGATCGTATTTTTGCTATCGCTGATATTGCTATTGCACCAGTAGGAATGCGGCAACCGGGATCTTTAATTGAACTTCCTCCTGGTGAGTTTGAGATTACTCGCCCAATTATTTTAAATCGCGCACATACACTAAAGGGTGCTGGTGGAGCAGGATGGGGCGCTCCTACAGTTATTCGTGTAAGAACATCTACGCATGGTATAGTCATTAATCCGCTGGGCGCGTGGGCGATTGTCAGCGATTTTGCTTTAATAACAACCGTGCCGTCTAGCGTGGCTGATAGACACGGAATCCTACTTAAGGCTCGCGCACATGTCCACGATATGTGGATTAGAGGATTTACTGTTGGCGTGTATGCATTAGGTGATTTGCGATATAACACAAATATCAATGGTGCATATTTAGAGCATCTTAGAATCGATCTTCAAGAATTCGCTGGAGTCTATATTTTAGGAGATAATGCAGGTGTAATTGAACTATCTTCAGTTGATGTAGGGTCAGGCTGTAAGAAGGCCATTAAATGGTCGCCGTCATTTCAAAATCGTCCTTGCGCGGGGGTCATGGATTATTCCATGATGGGGGCAGTAATTGTTGCTGTACAATCGGCTAATGCTCGAGACGACAGTGGCCAATACTTTGGTAACTATTATCTCCGTCGTACTGCCGCGCTAGGACTCTATTCTGAAAATGTTCCTCCTCCTGGAGTGAATACTCTTGAAATTGATGCTATTGCTCTTGGTGGTATTGGTGCTTACTCAGGTCCTGGTTTTCGCCTTTACGGACCGCGAGCTTCCCAATTAAGAGCATACGGAGCGGCTGCAGTAGGAGATACTCAAAGACCAGAGATTTGGATTGGTGGTGACACTCAACCCCCTGGCACAGTATTGACGCTAATGCCTCCACAAGCTGGTTCTTCATTCCCGTCTTATGCAGCATTGCGCACTAAGATGGATATTACGGTTGGTAAACGGGGATGGCGAACAGATTTACAAAATGCAGCTCAGTACACTACTGCGCGAATCTTAATTGAACCGACTAAACCTGGTGTTGTGATCTCACGCACAAGCACTAATATTATCCCATAAGAGGTGAATTAATGGCTCCTAAGACTGTAACTTTTGTTAAGCAGCATGTAATCAGCCTTCTCTTAGGAGCCTTACCGGCTCTTATTGGTGCTGGTTATGTAACCTTGTATAGAGTAGATAAGCTAGAGGCTTCTCAATTAGAAGAAAAACAAGTTGCTGAAGATTCGGTGAATGAGATACTCCATCGTATAGAGGATCTTCAGATTGCATTAGGGCGTGCGCAATTAGATCTCGCTCTAGTATGCTCAGAAGTTGTAAAGGCGCGAGGCGGTAATCCCTTAGCTGAATGCAAGACTATGGGAGGTAGATAATGAAGTCAACTTTACTAAATTCTAAACGTGTATGGCTTACATTAATTACACTTGGTGTACTTCTAACTATTGTGTGGCTTCTTAAACCTACATCAGTTATTGTACAATCTTTAGCACTCTTAACGCCTATGTTCATGACACTGACTACTACAATGGGTATTAGTTGGTCAGAATCGTTTCTCACTAAAGCCGCTGATATAGTTGAGGATATTGCGCATGCAACTTCAAATGATAAGCCTACCGTGGGAGGAACGGATGGACCGCCAAGAAGTGACAGCTAGTGTTTTAAATTATGCGCGCTCTCAGTTAGGTGTAACGGAGTTGACAGGTAATAATGATGGTATTCCTGCCGAGCGCTATATGCAAGGGGATAAGCTTCCTTGGTGTGCTGGTTTCGTCTTATGGGTATTTCGGCAAGCTGGTTATCAGCTACCTGGTAACCAATTTAAAGACCGTGCAGTTTCGGAATTAGAAACTCAATTATCTCTCTTAGCGTGTGAGTTAGAAAGCCCTGTTCCAGGGGCATTGATATTCTTCAGAAAAGGACATTCTTCGGCGGGCCCTAGTGGACATGTGGGGATTATTGAGGATGTCAAATCTGCTAAGGGGGATGAAGGATTTTTGATCACTACGATCGAAGGGAATTCGTCTAACCGCGTAAAGCGCGGGCGGTACGACTCATCTAATCCCTTTATCAAAGGCTACTACTTGTGGCCAAAGGATGATATTGATGGAACCTATACTATCCCTATTCAACGCGATACCAAGTAGTGTTTATGTAGTCTTAGGCGCTCTCTTAGCTGTAGGCGGGATTTATCTTCACGGTAAGAAGAAGGCTGCTAAAGAAATTGCGGGTGAAACTGCTCAAGTACAGTTAGAGAATATTCGTACGTACGAGGAGCATGAAGATAAACGTGAAGACAAAGCCAAAGAAGAGGTGAAGGCAATAAATACTGAACTTCAGCGGAAAATAGAACCACCATATATTCCTAAAGAAGTAGAAGCCTTTATAAGAAATGCCCCACCCCCAACCAGTGAGGATGATTAATGTTAAAGACAGCATTAATGACCCTACTTGTGGTATCTTCGACGTCAACGTATAGTATCCAAACGCCGTTAGAACAAGAACTTTACATTGCAGGATTAAAGTATCAAGCAGCATGGAAAACCTCTAAGGTTAAATTAGAGACGTGTAAAGCGGATAAGCAGGAGCTTGAGGCTAAGCTACGTGATACTAAGCCTGTAATGATCGACACCGGTCCGAGCTTGCTGGAAATGGTGCTAGGATTGACTGGGGTCGCCGCCCTCGGGTTTGGGGTCGGGCTGGTACTCGGGCTGACCCAATAGCTTCGCTAGCACCCTTATCTGCTCTAGGTGGAAGGCTTCAAGGGCATCGGCACGAGCCGCCGTAAAGAATCGGTCAGTGTCTTTAATGATTAGATTCTTAGGTTTCTCTCGCCCACCACAACCATTAGAATGAAGTGCACGATTAAGATGTGGGCAGACTGTTACGCATGGGTCTGCTTTCATGTTTACTAGCGGTAGTAAGACAGTACCACCTAGCTTACAGCCCGGAGGCACAACTCCCTTAGCCACAATGTCTGAACGAATTGTGTCTGCGGGATCGGGTTCATCATCACCGTAATAATCAACCATCTTTGTTCCATCGAGAGAGTAGGCAAGGGAATAAGTCCACCAGTAGGCTCAGGTATAAACTTAAACCCTTATTCTAAGTTGCTAGTCTTCATCCTTCTGGACTAACTCTCGACCATTAGAAAGGCCGTCATTGCATCCTTCTCCAACGGGAAGGGTAATGATTAGCGAATCTCCTCGATAAGGGCGTTTAGCGCCTCAATATCAGTACCAGGACGGCCAGCCCCAGCCTTGCGCGCAAGCGCAGGAAGTTTCTTCTTACCAGCCGCAACTAGCCGCTTATTCAGCTTAGAGAGCTTGTTCACGACAGTGCCAGGAGTGAGGCCAGTAGCCTCAGCAACTTCCTCGGCACCCTGACCGGCCTTAGCCGCAGCACAAACAGCCTTAACAAACTCATCCATCGAAACCTTTTGCTCTACACCAGCCATAAATCACTTGCCTTTCGCTACTTTATGAATCTTTAGTGTGACTATCTTTCTAATTAATCTAGTCAATTCACCATGAGATTCTGGGTTAATGTTTAGATGTGCACACAATGTTAACACATCCGTTTTAGGTAGGCGGACCAGGACTTCAAAGTACTCAATACCGGTCTTTGGGTCCGCCCTCGTCTTCACTGTTAGGACTCTGAATCACCGTCCCGCCGCTGTCAAGCTCTCTAATACCCGTCGAGCCGAATCCGTTCGAAGCCCGACTAGTGGGAGTAAGCTCGGTAACTTGCTTGAATTTCGCCTTAGCTACAGGGGAAATGACCAATTGTGCAAACCGGTCACCTTTTTGGACCCGCTTAGCTTCCTTTGAAGTATTGTAAATTAATACTTTAATCTCACCCCTGTAATCAGAATCGATTGTTCCAGGAGTATTCAATACGGTTAGCCCTTCTCTTAGTGCTAAACCGGAGCGCGGGCGTACCTGTCCTTCGAATCCCCAGGGAATAGCTACTAAGAGTCCTGTGGGGATAATCTTAGTTTCCTGAGCAGGGATAAGTACTGATTCCGCTGCAACTAGGTCGACCCCTGATGCACCTTCTGAGGCATAGGCAGGGATATACAGCTTGTTAGTGTTCATTAGATAATATTCGATTACGGGGACTTGGATTGACATGCTTTCATTACCTCAGGTAGTTTAACTAAATGTGCCCAATTCGTACCAATCTTTATTTCAACTGTAAAGCTGAAATTGACTCCATTAATGAGTACAGGTTTCTCCATTTCTTGCTTTAAAATGCGCGCAAGCCGCGCCCAAGATCTACCTTCTAATACAATATCGTCGTGAATCTGCATAAGAATAAACTCAGTTTCCCAATTCAGACGCGCGTCGATATCCTTCATTGCCTTCTTAACCCGCCAAGCAACTAGCGATTGGATAGGAAAATTATAAACAACTGGTACTTTAATGTCTCCATAGAAGTTAAAACGCGCACCAGTCATAATGTCTTCAACATAACCATTATCAAGGGCTTGCTGAAGTTTCATATCCTGCCATTGCTTAATTGCAGGGTGAGCCGCGTACCAACGTTGGATGAGTAGTTTAACCATTTGCGGAGTAATATGGGGATATTTAGGTGCTACCTGTCCGTGAATGGTCTCGTATCCTCCACCATAGTTCATTCCGAATACTACGATTTTAGCTGTATCGCGTTCTTCATTCGATACTTCTGCTAAAGTTTGATAACCGAATAAGTCACGAGCGTTCATCCGGTGAACATCCCAGCCTTTAGCGAAGGCTTCGATTAAGACAGTGTCATTAGCAAGTAATGCTAAGGCTTTAAGTTCGGCTGCGGAGTAGTCGGCAGAAACTAAGTAATTCCCTTCACGTGAGCGGAATAGGTCTCTTAATGAAGGAGTCGCTACAGCATGGCCTTTGATTCTATCTTGCTGAAGCATTTTAATCCTTAGTAATAGAACGACGAAAGGCAAAAATGAGCACGATGATAAAAGTTACTATGGTAATGAAGCTTACACCATCTTCTAATCGTACTTCAGCTAATTGAAGTAGCCAACGTTGCCACATATGAGTGAGCGCATCTAAAAGAGTCATTTATTTCCTACCTTCATTTTCGGAATGTTCATCAAATTAGGACCACCACAAGACCAGCGTCTTGTTTTTGCACCGCCAGGATACCAAGTTGGCCTAACCGCATGATCATAGTCGAGGGGACAATTGTCCACATAGGTGGATTTAAGCTTATTGACCTTCCGGTACTCAAGGATAAGAATAGCGAACGTACGGGCAATGAGGTTCTGGTGAGCAGATAACCGTAAAAGTTCGGTAGCATCATATTTAGGCTTTCCTGTAAGGTCTGAGAAAGCTAAGGGCTTGATACCTAGAGTAATGTGAAATAGGTCATTTAGGTCTGAGGAGCCAGGGTTAGGGTTAAAGTTTTCAATGTTAAATCGTTTAGCGAGGCGTCTAATTTCGTCTAGGGCGTTATCGAGACGAGTGCCCAATGTTGACTTATGAAAAGCTAGTTTATCTTCGTCTACTAAAACACCACGTTTACGCATTTTTAGGGCAATCGTTAACTCGTGCATCAGAGTTTCGAATTGCTCTTGCGTTCGCGGTCCGTTAGCTAGTCGAGAGACATAGCGATCTCTTAACAAAAGAGTTATGTAAGCATCCTTTACATTGTAGATTGCCCTCTCTAAACCTTTAGAATCAGATTCCCAGAGCTCTTCACCTTCAGCTTTGAATTCAGCTTTCCAGCGAGGGGCATGAAATTCAATACATCCCTGAAAGCCTAACTTATGAGGCCAACGGGGGGCTAATACTTGATGTGCGATCAGAGTGTCAAAATCAATACCAGAAAGGAAATAACCATGATGATCCAAACAAAATTTATCAAATTGTCCATTCTGGAGAGCTTTTTTAATTCTTTTTGATCTGAGGATTCGTTTAACCGCATTTAATACTCGTATGTCTGTAACAAGCCAAGGTTGAATAGAAATACCTAGGGTGCGGCTAGTGAGACCGATGTCTTTAATGACACTCTTGTAATCTAACCCTGAAGTCTCAATATCGACGCCTAGCCATTCTTCTTTTTCTAGCTTAGTCAAAGCCTCTAAAAGTTGTTCAGTGTCATGTGTATGACATGTGATAATTTCAGGCCATTTCCAGGGCTTCAGGACGTTACGCGCAATGGCCCACGCGCGTTCAAGGTGAATGGAAAGCACAGGGCCATATTCAGACGATTTTAGCACCATTCCAGGCGATATGGACGGTACTACAATCGCTTGTAGGTCTTCAGCGTAAGACGGTCCGCCCATCCATTGGAACACTTGAGCCTTATCAAGTGTTACAACTAATGCTTTCTGACCTAGCGCAGCAATGACCTTATTAGGGCTTCCTGGTTCAGCGCTTACTTCCTTGACTAATCTTGGACGACAACAAGTTAGTGCTTTTTTGAATTCTTTAGGAGTTAACTTCTTCGTTGGTTGACAAAGAAGCGCTAGATTAATCTGACAGTCTTTTTTAGGAATCCCCAACTTAGCTAAGGATTGATCGAGTTTTTTCCCCGCTGATGCGGAAAAAGGCACTCCGACTTTAGCATCATAGGCTCCAGGAAAATCGCCAATGATTATCAGTTTAGGATGATTTACTAAAGTCGGAGGAGTAGGGATCTGCCCCTGTAAAGGGCAGTCACTACACTTAGCGCCATTGAGTTGGGGGGAGTACATAGGTTAATCTACATAATACGTGAAATAAGTTAATTCAGCTCCATAAGGATCCGCTGCGCGAGTACACCCAGCGACAATATAGCGCTCTTCATAAGCATATTTTGTAATTCTGCATAATCTAAAAACACCTTTTGCCTCCACTGTATCTACTAGATCATTAGCGCGACGCTCCCAATCCATTTTAGCTAATGTACGTCGATTAAGCTCTTCACGTGAAGGAGGAGCTATAACAAAAGGTGCTTCTTTAATTCCTGCGTCAGTCGTACTTGAGTAAATAGGAGCCTTTCGATTATCAGGTACGTAGCGTTCAATTAATAAACCTGCTACAGTTGCTACTACTCCTGTTAGTAAGAAAGCAGGCGCACTCTTAGATACTACCATTAGTTAACTCCTACTAAGAAGTCATCTCCCGTCGGGTCGTCATAACCAACTTCTAGTTGCTTGTAACCCGGTCCCATTTGCGGATTCTTCATGGAAGACAGTGCTACAGTACCGTTACGACCTTCATAACGCTTAGCGCTCTCATTAGTAATACGCACGCGCTTAGTCTCTCCTCGTGTCACCATTCCTAAGTTTGCAGCGGCGTTTACTAGCCTAGTCCTCGCAGCCGTTAGTCTATCGACAACCGCCATCTTCTCTTTAACTTCAGCTTCTTTCTGCTTAATTTCAACTTCACGTTGACGGGCAGTGAAGTTATCGACCGTCTTCAGAAAGTCATCTTGACATTCAGCTCGGGCTGAATGAGCAAAGGTCATGTAGTCAAAAGAAAATTCATAGCCATTGAAATCTACAATAACACTCCATCGCTTTGAATTAACACAGGGTTGATGAATTCGTGCTACATGAATCTTATGGTTAGCCGGTAGAGTGAGATAGCCTGTACCTCTACAAGGAGTTGAAGTAATCTCTTGTAGAGTAATATAAAATCCCGGTGAAATGACCGGAATTTGTTCCGCAGGAGTCTCGTAGTAGTGGTACTTTAACATATTAGCGAGTCCTGGCCGCCGCCCATGAAGTTCCGCAGGAGTCTCGTAGAAGTGGTACTTTAACATATTAGCGTAACGTCGTTGCTCCTCCCGAGCTGCGTCTTCCATTGACTTAGGCATATTGTATACTTCAGATTGGATAGACGGATATTCTTGGTTGAAGAAATTAGCTGCATTTTGCTGATGCACGTCTACGTTTGACGGCGGTCCAGAAGCGCGCATAGCTCTAAATAAAGATCCTGCAATAATAGTCTGTACCCACTGAGTGTTTTTTGGGTGCAAAAACTCAATCATAGCTTGATCTTTATCATGAACCCACCGGTAATAAATACGCTTACCTACTGGTAGACAGTAATGTTCCTCCTTAACATCCAAGCAGGTGGCATGAGTCAGATTAAATTGTTGCATTTCTACACCTCTCACACTTTCTCATCGTTACTTTTGGTTCACTCTTCCAACTTTTACAAGTCTTGCAGTACCATTCATTATTCTCATAATGAGCGATAGCTTCCTCGATTGGAATACCATATCGTTTCGCCATGATACGAGCCCCGCCTGGAGGCCCTACAAATGCACTCTTTAGCAAAAGCCGCCCCATGTCAATCGCGTGAGGCGCTTTAGCATCAATTCCCATCACTTTAGGACGTTTGCCCAAGTGTTTAGCAATATAATGCCCAGAGACACCTAACTGTCTTCCAATTTGGTTATCTGCTAAGCCATCTTCCCTGTACTTAGCAGCGCGCTGTAATTGAGCTTCTGTAAGTTTGGTGTGCTGGCCTCTGCGCCTAAATTTAGTGTCCATAAATAAAATCCCAAATTACCCAGAGAACAGCAATTCCCCATAACATGGCACCGATAAATAGAATCCAGAACGAGAAGAATAGAGCTTTATCTCGGTTAAAAAGATTCATTTAGGTTTCTCTCCCCATGCTTCAAACCATATTCTATCAGGGGCGACAGTCTCAGCGACCGGACCAGGCTCATATCTCCAAATAGGTGGATAATATCCGTCGCCAGAAATACGTAAATATTCTGCGTGCCCTTTATCCTTCCACCAATTTTTAGCAGCACGTATCTTAATATCAAAATCAGACCAGATTTGATAAGTTGGATCAGACTCTATTTGAATTCTAGCCTCATTCAACCATATGCGTTTATGAGGCTCTAATTCAAATCGAGCAAGTACTTCTGGAGCAATGGGTAGTGTGTAAGACATATGATTCCTAGCAGGATTCGAACCTGCGTTTCCAGTATTAGCCAGCGTTTTTTCCACTAAACTACAGGAACCACCTTCAATTTTCTTAGGCTAGGTTTGTCGCCACCTAGTTAGAGGCCCGGGGCCGGCAATTAGACGTCACTCTAAGACCGCAATACCGGGTATTGTTCTACCATTTATCCTAAGTCATTCCGGAATTACTGACAACTCTTCACCAGGACCAAGGTCCGGGCGATAGTTTTCGAGACGTAGTTGCCCAGTCTCATCCGGTCGCATATCTGCAAAGAACGTAGCGCCGATTTGATAACCGACACCCTCAACCTGCATCTTAATCATTTCTTTCTTAGCAGCCTTAGCTACCAGAAGCTCTCGCTCGTTCATGGCTTCCTTAGAAGCCGGTTGTCCATCGATTAGAGGAATCTGGCTTCCCTTCACGCGACGTCCACGAGCCGGTACTCCCTGAGGATTGATAGCGTGTAGCTTCACCGCAGCGAATCCGGCAGTGTTAGGTGCCTTATGTCCTGGCCAATTAGGATTCTTTACCGGATACACAAGCCAGTCACGCACCTTATAGTCAGTGACCTTAGTCGAGGTATCGTGAGCTACTCGACAAGGATGATAGAGATACTGACACATCAGAGAGCCCTTCTCTTGAGAGACCCTATTCTCTGCATCCTCGATAACAAAGCAGTATGTTCCCTCAGGCAATTCCTTGCCCTTGAACATCGTTTCTTCTTGGACATCATCCCAACCTACTTGAGAAGGAAACTCGGTGTTGTTAGTCATATTACTTTCCTGCAATCTTTTGAATGCTGTTAAGTGAGTCAGTTAGGTTTTGTACTTTTTGTTGAGCTGCAATTACACTGTCAATACTTTGTTGAAGTAATTTTTTAGTTGCCTCAAGTTCTTTAGTGCGATCCCAATGACGCTGTGAAATAGCGTTAAGTAACGAATCTACTGAAACTTCACTAATATTCTTAATCTCAATTTTCGTCTTCGTCTTCTTCGTCGTCATCTTCATCTTCCTCTTCATCTTGCGGATACTCGATATCGGTGCTTAGTACACAATAACCGTCTTCATCCTCGTCAATAGTCCAGCCTTCTTTAAAGGCTAGTCGATTAAGCTCATCGAATGTCATTCTTTCTTCTCCAACAAATGGACTAATACCTTGTTACGCAATAAGCGTAGGTTGGCGGGTTCTTCATCATTTAGAAACTGCTCAAATCTTGAACCCGCGTCAAAGACTGAGCTAGTTAAGGTCACTAATGACCGTTTCCATCCGGTAGGAGTCTTTAGCTTCTTTACAGCGAAATGACCGGATACGTCACGCATATAGAGTGTGCCAGAATTACCGGTTAACGCAGGGATAATGACCGAATCAGCCGTACCCCGCACTGCTAGTTTAATATCTGTCTTAGTCTCCTCTGATTCCTTCTTAGAGTGACATAGACGGATGGTAGAGACGTGAAACTCTCCGCGCAAATCCTTAGCCATCGTCGTATTCTTGAAGTGAATACCCCGCATTTCGCGATACTTGTCCCAACCTGAGAGCTGTAGATTGTTTGCATAATTCTCCGCAATTACGTCTAGGCCTGAGTCAGTGTCAGAGATAAGATATTTGATCTCTGGGTGAGCCCTTAGTAACTCTTTATTGAGTCGCTTTAGCTCCATCATTGCGGCAGGAGCGTTGCCTACTAGGGCTAGGATACGATTAAAATCTAGTTCATAGGGTACATTAATCTTATTCGCTCGAAGACCGATAGTTGCGTCATCGTCAAATGAATTCCAAATTACGTCATCTAACGATACCCATTTCTTACCGACATCTTCGTCTTTTGGATAGTGCTCAGAGATAGTCGCTGCGCAAAAGGTTTTCCCTACTTTAGGGGCAGCATGGAGCATTAGCGAAAACGTAGGTGACGCATTAGTCACCATTACGTCTTCTAGGGTTAATTGTTTGCGTGGTGGTGCTAGTGCCATTAATCTTCTCCCAGAGCCATACCATCACTCATAGCTTTTTGAACCCTGTTTCGTCATTCTTCATAAGGGCAACATATTCTAAGTAGTCTGGAATGTAGGAGCGCTTGACTCTATCATATAAGACCCCTAATGTTTTATTATTCAGAATTCGGCGGGTCAGGTAGCGCTCTGAGACCCCAGCCTCCGAAGAGTGTGCGCGCCACGGCTCCGTGGTGTCAAGGCCTGGTCGCACTATTTCCCAGACCGCTCCACCTTGAGCGCGTACTGCCGCGGCTTCGTTATCATATCGTACGTCACTAATAATATAAGTCAAATAACCTGGATGCCTCTTATGGGTAATCTCAATGGTACGCATTAAAAGATTAACCCATGTGCCGACGTTTAGGTTTCTATAGTAAGTCCCCATGTCTTGAAGCAGCTTACGCCCGGTAGTCTTCATCCCTGGGATTGTCTCTTCCTTCTTGTCTCCCCATAGATTGTCATATGGGATATTATAAAGAATGTGAGCATTCATCTTCAGAGGGTCAGCCATCGCCATATGAAAGGCTGGACCAAAGTTACCGGTTGCGATTTGCTTGAATCCAGCCTTTTTAAACGGTTGAATTCTATCAGATAGCTTCTCTTCCTGAAGAGGACCAAAGGATAGAAGTCTCCTGCGGGTGAGCATCATCGCTACCGTATCTTTACCCGAACCGGCTTTACCGGTGAGACCAATGATAAAGGGCTTCATTTCTTTAGTTCCTTAAGTTGCGCCTCAAGCTTGTTGATACGTGTATGTAAGTAGTCATCATCACTTCGACTACGGCTCCGCCCGTCATAGAATAGATCAGTAAGAGACCTATTTTCGTTTTGCTGCAAGTAATAATTTCTCATTGAAATGAGCGCATGAAAGACAAAACCGATGACGAGAAGCTCTAACATTTAAAATCTCCTACAATACCCATGCTCATCCGGAGCGAACGGACAAGCGCGTTGAGCAAATGGATAACAAAGAGTTGGATTAGTCTTATTACCTCGCGACTCTCTCTCTAGGGCCTCCTCAAAGAATGAGCGGAGGATTAATAAGTCTTCCTCATAGTCAGGTTGGCGAAAGAACGCCATTGAATCAGGGGTTTTAGTCTTAATACCGAAGTGAAAGATGATACCTTGTAAATCGTCTCTCCGTTCAGGATGGTGTAAATCTAGCCACCGCTGTGCGACAAACGGATATCCTAGAGATTGCATTCCATTTAGAACTTCTGTAAAGCCAGTTCTAGACTTATACCATTTATGGTCTACGATATAAAGTCCTGGTCGCGGCAGGATTAAACCACGCGTACGGGCCAAGCGTTCGATAGTCTCTTCGTTAACGTCTGTCATTAAGTCTAACCTCGCGGTTAGCTTCTTATGCGACGGAATACCAAAGAGTTTAGTTAATTCAGGATCATCAGGCATTAGCTGTTCGACGCAGAATGTCTTACCAAAATGCTCCGGTTCATAGTTAAGAATCCACCAATCCATTAACCTCTTAGCTTCAATTACGTTAATAGGAGTTGCAGCATAATGTTGCTCAAACTTTAATGTTTCGAGCTCATCACTCCCTAACTGACCTTGGTCATAAAGCTCAAGCATAGCGTGCATAAGAATGCCTACAGCTTGCCCATCCAGCCCGCCAACGGCTTTCACTACTTCGTGATTAGTAGATAGTTCCGCTTGGCGACGACAACCCATTAACTTAGTCCAATATGAAAAGCCGTGACCAGAAGAACCGTCTGGTAATTTAATTAAAAGACTCATGAATCATTCTTCTCCATACGAGTACTCTGACGGGTCGAACGAGTAATACAATGTTCGATCCATAAGAGGGTTAAACTTATTTACTGCATTACGAAGCTCTAACAGAAGATCTTCGTTAGATTCACTTATATCTTTGAGAATACCTTGATCGATAGTCGAATGCTCTTGTACCGTGTGAGCATCTTTCATCTTACGTTCGACTACAGCGATAATCTTTTCATCAGAGGTACCATCGAGAATCATAAACCAGATAGTTACCGGATTAAGATTCCCAGTTCGTTGAAATCGCTTGATACATTGCAGGACCGTGCCGACTTTGTAATACAACTCAGCGAAAATAATTTTGTGGAAGATGACAAGCGAATTTAGTCCTACGGCAATGGAACCCATGGTGCAAATCAATAAGACCTTATAGGAAGGGTCCTTCATTTTTTCCGTAATCTCTTGTACAATACGGTCACGTTTGTCTGTAGAGACATCCCCATCAAACCGGATGACTTCATATCCTTGCTTGGCCATCGCTACTAAACAATCTCTCTCGATGCGCTTAGCCGTGTCCTTAAGCCAAGTCACGCACACGATCGATTGCATGTTTAAGGATGCCATGGTGTCCAGTTGAGATTGGACCATGGTTGACTTAAGGTTTGCTTGTTTTTCTAGCATAGCCTCGTAAGAAACTTCATCGTTTCCTTCGATGACTTGCATAAGGTTAGCAAAAGATTCATTGTTACTTGTAGTATGGTCTCGGACGACTTCTAAGGTTAAGTCTGGGATATATTGGCGGACATCCGGATCCGTAATAGTCTTCCTGTCAGACATGAAGGCTAAGCGGTCGCGCAACTCGGCGGCTAATTCAGGTACTTCTGTTAGCTTCCCAGTAGACGCGAAGCCAGAAATTGAATATTCTGATCCTTCCATTAACGTATAGCGAGTGTTAAACTTATAGGGCGTCTTGCCTAGGCGCATGGGCCAGACTAGATTAAGAATACCGAATAAGTCTCTTACCGTGTCATCAATAGGCGTACCGGTAAGTGCTAGAATCTGACAATCTGGAGAGCGACTTCTCAGTTCATTAATAGTCTTGTACCATTGTGATGTAGGCTTCTTTACGAATTGAACTTCATCCACCACAATGCGAGAAGGTATAAACTCCTCCGGAATGCGATCCAGCATATTAAAGCTAGTAAGAATAATTTGAGGATTCTCTTCAGGTTCATGCTTCACGTTACTCTTATTAGGCCGTCCACGAGCACCCTGAAGCTTCGGACGTAACACTCCTAGCTTAGGATGGTCAGGCCACCATTGGTCTAATGCGCGAACCCATTGATTTCTTACTGATGCTGGAATGACAATAACAGCTTGTTTAGTTACAGATGTTCCGAGAGTTTCGTGAAGCCAGGCGATGGCTACAGGGGTCTTGCCTACGCCTTGCTCATGGGCAAGCAAGAGACCTTCATTCTCGATAATCTTTCGTAGGGATTGAATTTGATAAGGCCTAAGGCCAGATTCAGCCAAGGCTTCAACAGAGATTTCTGCTTGTTTAGACTTAGGCGTAAGGTTCCGGTAGAAGGGCCCTCTAAAGTATTGGCGGCATAAAGCTTCTACTTTGTCAGACACATCTACCGGAACCAGTCTTGCTTTAATAGCAGGCTCCCACCTTACTCCAGGGATTGCATTGATAGCTTCATTAAAGTCTTTACTAAAAGGTGTACGTAACTCATATAGATAGGAAGCTTCTTTGCTGGATGTAAAGGTGGGATTAGGCATTTTAGGGCTCCACTTCCTCTACTTTTTGTTCCGCCTTAAACTCATCATATTTGCTGATTACTTGATAGATTTCAGCGAGAAATTTTCGAGCTTCTGATAGAGACATCACAAGACTTTCTTGTCCTTGTACTCCAGTTAAATCAATCGTAACTTCGGGGTTGCCGATTTGTGAGTAAGTGAGCTTTACTGAACCGGCTTGGTGGTATTGTTTCTCGACTCTGAAGAGTATCAATTCTTAACTCCTTCATGATAGACTTTCACAACCTTGATGCCCCGCAAGCCTTTCTTATAGGCTAAAGAGGCGAGGAATTTCGAGTTATCTGGTAGCATCTTTTTCATAGTTTCCAAGGCGGCTTGAGCGACGCCTAGCACGAGAGCGTACGCGGCTTCATCGCCCATTACTGGGGCCCCTGAGGAGGCCATTTGCTGGCGAACCGCGACCACTACGTTAGGCAATGTAGCGCCTAGTGAGTCTACCAGATACATGCCTAGGTTGCCTCCCCCCTCATCCGCGGAAGCAATGATTTTTTCAATGATAGATGCAACAGCATCCTTTTCTTTTTGTGATAGAAGCATTAGATTGCAAACTTCTTTCTTAGTTCAACTAGTCCATATTCTAGGATGGTACGAATAAACTCATTACGGTTAAATCGTAGGCGATGTTTTTCCCATAGAAGTTTTCTAGTAGATTCGAGACTCTCAAATAAATCTTTGTCAAGCCGGAAGCCAATGTTAATGTTAAACATTCTTATACCATTGTTTCCTATGATTCTCCATCAAGTATAGAAGAGTTTTAATAGAAGCTTCGATCTTATAGATTCGATCAGCCAACGCTCTCTTTTGCTCGATCGTGACGTTCTTGGTAGTTTGAAATGTCATCGGCGTCCATTCCTTCGTCTTCATCAGTCAGAGCCTCTTTACCCTCATCAAACTGTTTATGCGCTGCCATTGCCCATTGATTACGAGGAAGTACACATAATGTCTTAGGATCAGTTATTCCGAGTCGAGATAAACGGAGAAAGAAGTTTTGCCCGGACAACTGCTTATGTCCGGTGAACATACACCATTCCTTATAGTTTGTAAAGAGTGAGTTATGAGTTGCGGCTTTCCGCCCTCTTCCCCCTGGCTTGATTGTAGCACATTTCACAAATTGCGCTACTTGATCAGTATTGATTTTCCATTCATTCAGCGTCTCTTTAGATGAAGGAGGAGCGATGTATTCATTCCTCTTAATGATTCGTTGTGCACCAGCAATTGCCCATTTAGCAAGATTGGGTAAATCGTCCGTGATTCTTTGTTGAAGCTCAAGCTTAGATGTATACTCTTCTTTGGGGATTACGCGGTTAAAGGTTAGGATGACCCAACGCCGCCAAAAGCCATCATCCTGGTCAGCGGTAGCTGGAAACTTATTGGTTGCAAATAGGTGCCCAGCATTAGGGTTAAAATAAAAGACCCTACCGTATGGTTGTCTCGCGGATATAACTTCTCCTGTAACAATCTTTTTGAATGAATCGGCGGTCGCAACTTGAATATCCGGCAACTCTGTACACGTGTTCAGTAACGCTCCTGCAAGTGAAGCTCTGTAATACTGGTCTTCCCATTGGGAAGGGTCTACAGCGGTTAATGCGTGACCAAAGAGTTTTTCGATTGCCTGAATGATTGTAGACTTACCGTTCTTACCTGTAGAGCCATACATGAGCACTAATGTTTGAAAGACCGGCGCTTTACCAATTAACGAAGCACCTACGAATTCGCCTAATAAATCAGCCTTCTCTTGTTTATCCTTATCATTCTTCCAAACCATTTCAAAGGCTTTTGCGAGCCATGAATCTTTAGATAAAGAGAGATCTGTTAGAGAAGGACAAGGGATAGGAATTGTGTAAGTTAAGTAATTAGTCGGCTTATGTGGTTCAAGGTAAGGCGAATCTGGGTTTTGTAGGTTCAGGAATCCGTCTGCGAAGCCTATCCCTAGGGTTCTTCCGTTTCGTGCGGAAGTGTCGTCCAACTGCGTTTTTGCCGCCTGGACTAACAGGAAGTTAATCGCTGATTCGTAGCCTCTGAGAGTTTGCTTGATGTGCACACCCTTGGGCGCTTTAGCCCAACCTTTCGGATAGTCATCCATTATCTCGAATAATTCGGTTTTGCTGACTCTCTCCCAAATACCCTTCTCTCTAATATAGCGAGCAATTTCGCCGTTAAGGGTAATGGGCGATGTTTCCTCCTGCGACATATTGCGTAGACGGGCTTTCAGATAGTCCGCTAATAGGCGATCTGTCCCAGGTTTTGCTAATTTAGAGGACGGCATATTCGTAATTAGAAAGGAATCTCTGAAGGTGGTAGATTCTTCACACCCAGTAGTTCGCATACGAAGTGTCTAATCCATTGGTGTGAGTTATGGTCCCTGGGCGTGGCTCTATCGAGCATGGTCAGGACCGTGTCTAGACGAGTATCCCAGATAACCAGGTCTGGGATACCGGCCTTGAACCAGCGGGCTTTACCTAACTCACGAGCCTTTGGTCGCGAGTAATGATCATGCTTTCCACAAAATAGTGGGGTACAGTACCTTGTCGGAGCATCAAAATAGGTGATGCATACTCCAAGGTTAATGTAATGGCGGTATTTGAACGTGGGCGTTGCGTCAGACATTACTCATCCTCCTACTGGGACTAGGGTTGGCTTACAGTTAACGCAGTGAACTACTTGATGCTGCTCTTCTAACACTGGATTATAGTATTGCCAGGTTAGAAATTCTCGAGCGCAGCTCTCACAATTTGCCCAAACTAACTCGCGCGCATGACCAATAATCGGCATGCTTTCATCTTTCGTCGCGTGTGCGACTTGTGTTACCTTTTTAGTAACTAAGGGGAATACTTTCATGGGATCCCTTTCTCAGGACTAATGGGTACCCCATCTATGCCAATCTCTTCTTTCGTGTAAGAGCCGTCTTTTAGACGACAAATACGCGCGAAAATTATCTCGGGATTATGCTCACGTAGTCCTTTCAGGAATAATTCTTTCGCTACTCCATTTTCAAACGGTTGCTTAGATGTTGCTTTGTATTTAAGAAAGAGTTTATACTCTTCCTCAGTTAGTCGGAACGCAAGTTGCTTTTGTTTAGACGGCATCAGTACATTCCTCATATTGGTTGAGACAATACTCGAGTAATTCACCAGTATATGCCCCATTATCATTGCAGAATTTATCGTCAATCAAGCACAGCGGCTCAAGGGCTCCATGGCAGGCCCGGTAGACCGCAGCGCAGTCCCGCGGGAGAGGCTCTGAGCCGCATCCTAGGGGTGCTAGAGCGGGTGCTAGAGCGGCTAGGAGGGTCAGGCCGCGAGAGAGTGACCCTGGACTCAAGTAGCTCATTTTAGCACCCGTCACGGAGGTAGCCCCTTTCCTCCCTCCCCTCTCTCGCTGTCTCTT